>WNEY01000071.1_pt1 | contig 43616 bp, 61 predicted proteins | sample 5400531 | NCBI WGS metagenome assembly WNEY01 (sample SAMN13153338, study PRJNA577476) | soil metagenome | isolation source: 200 cm saprolite under Douglas fir tree site 1 | place: USA:California | collected 2015-04-18 | reverse complement strand
CCGAGGAGCAGGCCGCTGACCGCTGGCTGGCCCTCCAGGTTCGACTCAGCGATGCCTGGCTGGGAGTGCTGGAGGATTACATGCGAGAGGAGGTGGAGCGAATCACCGGAGCGCCCCTGCGTCGCCTGCAGGGCTTCCTGGCCACCTTCGGCATCGAGAGCAGCGGGGGCTGGTTGCTGACCGCCAGGGCGCTCGACCACGTCTTCCAGGTCCAGGAAGACTACCTGCTGGTAAACTTGAACATTCCCAACGAGACCAGCGACAGGGCCTGGAGCGGAGACCGGCACGAGCCGGCCTCCGCGTAGGGCGTCTAGGGTCCGGCCGGCGGTGCGGGGCTCGGCGTGGGCACCCGGACGCCGGCCGAGAAGGCCCCGCCGATGCCCATGGCCGTCAGGCCCAGGCCGAAGATGACCAGCTCCTGATCGGTCGTGAAGCGATGGGCGACGAAAGCGTCCAGCCCGGCGAAGATGAAGGCCGCGATGGCCCCCAGCGTGGACTTGGTGAGGAGTTCTGCGTACCACATGGCTGGGTATTATGGCGTACCCTCCCCCAGATGCGCCGCCAGCCGGTCCACAGCCGCCTGCAGGGCCGCCAGCGAGGCCGGGGTGCCGCCAGCCTGAGCCGCCGCCACCTGGTCCAGCTCGGCCTTCACGGCAGTCACCTGGCTGGCCGCCGCCGCGTTGGTGCTGAGCGCGTCCAGCGCCGCCTGCTCCAGGCCCTGGCCCTTGAGGATCAGGTCGAGCTTGGCCGCGATCCCCGGTACCAGGCCCAGGATGGGGGCCGGAGAGCCATGACTGGGCGTTCCGAAGACGTGGAAATCCCACTGGGCGTCCACGCTGGCCTGAATGCCGTCGAGCTGCGCCATGTCGTTACCTCCGCTGGGCTGGCCAATCCAGCCCGGGTCTTGGATCAGGGACTCGTCGTAGTGGCCGCCGGTCTGCGCCTCACCCTTCCACTGCACGGCCACCGCACCGGCGGTCTCGCTGGAGTGGAGCTGGCCATCGAGCGTGGCGGCCCACCAGTCGAAGGGCCGCGATCTCATGGTCTGGCGCACGGCCCCGATGGTGGCGCGGTTGCAGTAGATGCTCGGCAGGCGGCGGCCTGGCCGGCGGAAGCGGTCCGCCCAGCCAGGACAGTTGGCCGGTGTGGCATCCCCGGTCTCCACGTCGAGGATGTCCCCGGCGCTGGCCGCCGAGGTCACGATGGAGAGCGCGACGACCGACGCCGGGAAGCGTGCCCAGCCGGCAGCGGACCAGGCGAAGCCACCGTCGCCATAGCCGGCCACCGCACTCAGGCCGTCGAGTGGAATGTCGAACGGATTGGTCGAGTCGCGCAGGACCATCAGAACCAGTCGAAGGTCATGTAGGTGGCCGCCGTCATGGCGCCCGTGCTGTTGACGACGATGTTGGCCGGGACTGCGGCCGAGTCGAAGATGAGCACCGCGCAGAGCCCCGTCTTGGCGATCTGGAAGCCGGTGTCACCGCCCACGCCCTTGAGCTTGAGCACGTTGCCGTTACCCAGGGGGGCCACGATCACGACGCCGGTCGAGCCGGTGGGGACCGCGATCGTGTTGTCGCCGTTGGCCAGCGTGAGCTGGGTGATGGCGTCGATGGTGTTGGCCCCGGCCACGTTGTTGGGTCCGATCTGCTTGGAGCCGGACTGGATCGAGCCCGGGTTGGGGGCTCCGCTCACCACGCTGGTGACCTGCAGGGTCAGGGGCATCTGTCCTCCTTACTTGCGGACCAGCTCGTAAACGAGCCCAAGCCCGAGCCCGATGACGACCAGGAACTGAACGATCAGAAAGGCGACCAGGCCGGTGAGCAGGGATCGGGTGACATAGAAGCGCTCGATCACCGAGATCCGGTCGGCCAGCTTCTCCATCCTGACGACGACGGCGTCCGTGTGGGCGTCGATCTTCTCGCCTAGCCGGCGCTCCATCTCCGTGAAGGCGGTGGTGACGAGCTGCATCGAACCGCTGTGGAGGGTTGCGATCTCAGCGTTGACACGGTCCACGTCTCGCTCCAGGCGATCGATGCGACCCTCGCTCACAACGCCTCAGTCCTTCGTCTTGCCAGCTCGTCCACGTCTCAATGTCCTTCCCATGACCCTGTGGGCGTCACGGGCGCCTCCTCCGGTGCCGCCGCGATGCGCCGCAGTGCGCGAGGCCGCCTTCAGATCGCCGCTGGTAATGTTGTCCTGGCTGCCGTGCCGGTTGCTGGGCTGGTTGCAGCCGCAGTTCAGGCACACCTCAACGCAGCCCCAGGCTGACCGAGCCGGCGAAGCTGCAGTGCCCGGTGACCACGATCAGGGCGATCACCAGCAGCGCTGCCAGACCGATCGCCACGCCGACCCCGGGTGCGGTCACGTTCATGCCCTCTTCCCCTTCTTGCGCCGGCCCCGCTTGCCGGCCTTGGCGTAGGCGATGGCGATGGCCTGCTTCTGAGGCCGGCCGTTGTCCACCTCGCTGGCGATGTTCTTGGCGATCGTGCCCGGGCTGCTACCCTCGCGCAGCGGCACCCTTCTTGCCCTTGCGCTTGAGCTGCTGCCTGCGGCTCTGCGGCGCCTTCTCGCCGTGGCTCGACCAGCTCTCCGGAGTGAAGCCCAGCCAGCCGAGCTGCGAGGGTCTGTTGATCGGTTGGGTGGACTCCATCAGTGAACTCGGGATGGATTATACCAGTAGGGCATGGTGTAGCTGCTCACGCCCACCACCGGCTCCAGAGCGCAGGCCCAGGCCACCCAACCGTCTGCGCTGGTGGCGGTGACCGAGCGGGCACCGGTGGCGCCGGCCACGGTTACGATGCGATGGCTCAGCTCCTCCGAACCGCTATCGTATCTCAGGTCATCGACGTAGCCGCTCGGACCGGTCGTGATGAGGCCCGAGTAGCTGGTGAAGCGGCAGACGTGCCAGCAGGCATCCACCGTCGTCGGCCCCAGATCGGCCGTGGTCGGCGTGGCGCTGCTGCCCACGGCTGAGACGCCGGCCAGGTTGAACGGCGTCGTCACGTCCACGTCGCGGAAGGCGATGATGTCGGCGTCGATGAAGAGGTCGCCCAGGCCCTGGGTGATGGCGAACGTGTACTGGGCCGGCTCGCTGGCGGCGACGCGGTAGTACCAGGCCACCTGGACGTTGTCCACGGCCGGCAGGCCCGAGCTGGCGACTCCGATCTTGGTCCAGCCGGCCGGGTCCACCGGGGTCGCCGGAGTGACGCCGGCCGTCTTGAAGCCGGCGATGGCAGCGAGCATGAAGTCGCCGTTGACGACCCCTGCCGGCACGTTGACCTGGCAGTTGTTGGCTCCGATCGAGGCTGATTGGGGCGTGCCGCGCAGCGCCGGCACGTCAGCCTGAGTAGCCGGGCCGCAGCCCCCGAGGTGTCAGCGTGGCGAGCAGGCTGAGCGTGCTCAGCGGCTCGACCTGCTCTGTGTCGCCGGGACTGTGGGGCGCGTCGAAGTCGTGGCCCTGAACGTGCATCTTGTGGAGGTCCCCGGTGGTGTTGTGGACGCGGGCGTTCAAGATCGCCAGCGTGACATCGTTGATGTCGATGATGAGCGAGAGCCTGCCGATCGCCGTGTCGTCCGGGTTGCGCGAGCCGGCGAAGTCGATGCAGTGGAACTGGATGATCGCCATCAGAGCGGCGCGACGATGAAGAAGGCCCTGGCCACACCGGCCGTGAAGGTGGCCGGGGCCGTGATCTCGATGCCCAGGACCATGTACTCCTGGACCAGCTCGGTCATCGAGGTCGGAGGGCTGGCCGAGGGGTTGCCCGGCCAGGTGGCGGAGAAGAAGAAGACGGCGCCGCCGCCGCCGAAGGTGGCCGCGCTGGGACCCAGGGCGACCGGCACCCCGATCGCCTGGCAGGCGTTGGGGCCGGTGGTCGGGAACTGGCTGGCCGCGCCCTGGGCGGCGTTGAAGGGCGTCGTGGGCGGTCCTGGCGGCCCCACCACGCCGAAGATGGTGCGGGCCGCGTAGAGCTGCACGGTGGCCTGCTGGGCACCGGCGCTGGTGATGGCCGTGTCCACCACGATGACCAGCGTCTTGATGCGGCCGGGCACCTCGACCAGCGATGAATCGATGAAGCGGTTGGTGATGGGCGAGGGCAGCGGGAGAGCAACCTCGTTCTGGGCCAGGCCGCCCCGCATGTCGAGGACCGGATCGAGAACCTCAAGATTCGCCAGTTGTCTCTTGTAGCTCATCGATTCCTCCCGATGAATTGTACCACTACTGGCACACGAGCAGGTCGAAGCTGGTCCCCACCGCGAAGTTGGCGGCCCCGGAGATGAATCGGATCGTCGTCAGCGGTCCTGGAGTCCCGAAGAACTCGCCCGTGCCCATGCGGGTGAAAGGTGCCCCGGGGTTGGTGTGGGCGATCTGCCAGTGGCAGGTCACGTTGACGCCGACCACCGAGTAGAAGGGGATCATGATCGTGCCCCGATTCCAGCTCCCGGCCGCCGAGCCGCCGCCGGCCGTCACGATCGGGTCCAGGTTGAGGCCGCCCGCGATGCCGCCGTTGACGGGGGCGGTGGCGACGCCTGCCAGCACCTCCGTCCAGTTGTAATGGGCGGCCGTGTCCACCGGGGCGCCGTTGCAGCCCATCTGCATGCCTCCGAAGCTGCCGGTGGCGTTGCCGCTGGTGTCGCGAGCGATCCACAGGATCATGGCGTGGGCGTAGCCGGAGGGGACCAGGATGTCCCCCGGCGCCGTGGTCGCGCTGGCCGGGCTGATGACTGTCCGGCTCACTCGCACCCAGCCCGGGAAGGGAGGCGGCGGCGTGCCGGTCAACCGAGGCTGGGCCTGCTGGGCCTGCGGTTGCGGTGGTACCGTCTGGAAGCTGGGGAGGGTCACACGTCCTCCCGGAACTTCACCTCCACCACCTGGCCGAAGGTGGTAGAGGTCTCCAGGGCTCCGAAGGGCTTGGGACTGCTGCCGTTGATGAGCTGCAGGAGCGCGGGGTAGGAGTCGCCGTTGGCCAGCGTGATCCGGCACTCGCCGCCCTTGAGCCGCCACAGCTGTCGCAGGAAGTTATAGGCCGCCATCTCGTCCATGCCCTGCTCGGCGAAGCAGTAGGCCGAGCCGCCATTGGTGCGGGCCTGCTTGCTCAGGTCCAGGTAGTAGTGGATGGTCCAGCCGGTGGCGGCCTGAACGGCCACCGAGATCAGCTTCACGGCCGGCGTCAGGGTGGCGCTGGGACCAACCGTGGTGACTCGGTAGACCAGCTTGCGAGCGACCAGGTTAAGGGGTAGCTTGAGCTGCACCTGACCCAACGTACCGCCGTTGACGCCGGCCGCCACCACGTTCGTCGTGAAGGTCGGGACCGCGCTCAGGTTGGCCGGGTCCTGGTCCAACCAGACGTCGAGCTGGACTGTGACCCCGGTGTCCGCCGGTAGTGGTGTGAAGCTGGCCACGACCTGCCGGTAGAGCTTGTTCTCGGCGCTCGTGAAGTCGATCAGCGAGCTGGTGAGCTGGCAGCCGGTCTGCAGGAACTGGTTGCCCGTCCCCGAGAGCGCCACCCCCATCAGCAGGTTGCGGACGTTGGTCACGTCCTGGGCCGCGTTCTGCGTGCTGAGCGTGGGCACCACCACGCTCCACTGAGCCGTCAACGTGCCGCCCGTGACCGGCCGCTGGACCGGTGCCACCACCCCCATGCGCCGGATGGTCAGATTGTTGAACTGGAAGAAGGGTCCCAGTCCCCCGAAGTCCTGCATCTTGAAGAGGCGACCGCGAAGCACGTCGTAGGCGAAGACCTGGACCGAGGTGGTGGCCGAGCCGGCCGGCGCGTAGTAGATCGTGAAGATCGCGTAGGGTCCGAAGGCCACCGGCTCCAGCTCGCCCACGATGGCGTTGATGCCGCCCTGCACCGAGGGCTGAACGATCACCGGCCCGATGTACTGGAGCTGGCCGCCCTGGACCAGGTACATGTCCACGGTGTCGCCGAAGCTGGTGTTGTTGAAGGCGGCCGAGTTGACCGCCAGACAGAACAGGCCGCCAGCGATCGAGCAGAAGAACAGGTTGCTGGTGTTGGGGAACCTGGCCAATGTGGACCAGGTCTGAGAGGGGATGTTGAACTGGGCCAGCGTGCATTCACTGGCCGAGACGACGGCAGCGATCAGGTTGTCTCCCAAGAAGTCGATCTGAGAGACGTTGGAGAATGTCTTGCTGTCGGCGATCGGCACGTCCACAAAGCTGGAGGCCGTGGTCAGGATGGGGGCGATGTCGATCTCGAAGATACGAATCACCTGGGCGTTTGACCCGCTCTCGTAGAGCACGGCCACATACGTCTTGTTGCCCACGGCGGCCACCGCGATGCGATGGCCGATCGGCCCCAGGGCTCCGAACCCGCCTACGAAGTTGCCCGTGAAGCTGACCGTGGGCGGAGCCCCGTCTGCGTAGGCGGTAACCGTGACCGGACCCACGTTGCCTCCGGGCGAGGTCACCACCCAGAGCAGGTTGCCGAAGAACGTGAAGTCCACCCCGCCGTGATCGGGGGTGCCGTTGACACTGCTGGGGATGGGGTCGATCTTGCGAAGGCTGCTCGCCGTCTGGATGGCCAGGATGTTGTGCTGGGGGGCTACGTGCTGCATGTAGGCGTAGGCGTAAGCACCCGATGAGACCCCGGCGAACGCTGACGCGAAGGAGCCTCCCGTGGCCCCCGTGCCAACCGCCTGCACGATCGCGCCAGCCTCGGCCTGGTCGGGCGTGGCCATGACCGGGCGCTGAGGCAGGTAGTCCGTGATGGGCCAGATCACGCCCAGCCCGTCCCAGTACCTGGTGGGCTGGTTCTGGCCGCCCGAGAAGATCCGCTGCTGAGCACCGCCCGACCAATCGCCCTGCTGGACCTGGGGCCAGGCCGTGAACTGGCGGTCGGTCTCCTGGCTGCTGCTGAGCGAGGTCAACAAGTCCTTGCGCTGCAGCTCGGTGCTCTCCTGCAGCGGCGTCGAGGGGTTGGTCGAGCACATGTAGGCGACCTGGCCGAGCTGGGCCACCGAGCGCTGCGGCGGCCGGCCGGCACAGGGCAGCAGGCTGCCGTCCCTGGTGCTCACCAGGATGTCGAACTTGGGTCCGATCTGGTCGGCCGTGACTGTCATCGCAGGGGCCTCTCAGACGGCCGCCACGGGTCTCAGGGGTAGGGTGCCCTGGGGCGGCTGGAGGGCGGGAGCGTGGTCCTGGGGGCTCACGTCGAGGTGTCCGCTGAGCATCACCCGGGCGTCCACGCAGCAGCTCGCCAGGCGGCGCTCGTCGGCCTCGGTGAAGACGTCGGACATGACGTGGGCCAGGCGCAGGGCGGCGCCCCGGGCACCCGTCCTCTCCCGCACCGCCAGCTCGGAAACCGCCGCCAGCGCCGTCGTCTGGAGGTCCAGCCGGCAGCCCAGGGCCTCGAACATGAGCCGGTAGCGCGGCAGCTCCTGCTGCTCCATGATCTCGATCATCTCCGTCCCCCTGAGCGGCTTAACCCAGGCCACCACCGAGCAGCGGTTGACCAGCTCCTGCTGCATCCCGTACCTGCGGAAGTCCTCCGGCGCCGCCTTCTCCCAGAGCAGCGCCTCGTCCACCTGGTTGTCCTGCTGGAGACGCTGGCGGATGACGTGCTGGAGCCCGCCGAAGGCGCCGGCCAGGACCCAGAAGGCTCGCCTGGTCTCGAACACAGTCGGCTTCCAGGCCGTCTCGTCCTCCGGGTCCAGGGCGTCCTCGTCGTGCTCCCGCAGAGCCCCCAGATCCTTGGCCTCCTCGATGAACCAGACGTCCTCCCGCTCCACGTAGCGCAGCAGCTCAGCCTGCTTGCTGATCGCCATCTGAACCTGCTCGGGGTCCGGCTTCTGACCGTCCAGCGCGATCGCCCCCTTGCACCACTTGTCGATCTCATCGATGAAGATCACGCCGTGGCTGGTCCGGTGGCGCACGTAGTGCTGGGTCAGCAGGTCGCGCATGGTCACGCCCTTGTAGCCGGCGGCCGAGATCCCGGCCCCGCCGATCGAGGTCGTGGGCAGGCCGCTGGCCTGAGCGCATATCTCGATGCTGTGAGTCTTGCCCGAGCCCGAGGGACCGAAGATCAGGGGCAGCGCCTTGCCCGCCCGCTCGTCGTCCAGGAACAGCGTGTAGCGCGAGAAGGCGTAGGCCAGCTTGCGCTTGAGGTCGCTCTGCGCCACGACCACCCGCATCGCCTCCAGGAAGTGGGTCGGCGGCCGGAAGTTCATCCGAAGGGGTTCCAGCTAAAGCTGGTCGCCCGAGCGAAGGGCAGGCGCTCCACGCTCCGATCCTTGACCGTGGTCGAGCTGGGATCGGGCTGGGCGAACTCCTGCTTGAGGGCCAGGAAGCGGTTCATCCACCTGTCCGCCTGCTTGGCCGCGTCCCCGGGCTTGTTGCCACCCTCTCCAGTCAACGCCGTCAGGTCGGCCTGCCGCGTGCGCCGCGTCTCCTGCTCCTCCAGCAGCCGGCCGATGGCGTAGTAGACGGGGAGGTGCAGCAGCATCGGCTCCAGGTCCGAGAGGTTGGCGTACTGGGCGTTGAAGGTGAGCCGGCAGACCGAGCCCGGCGGCCAGCTCTGCTCCATCTTGAGGATCGAGTTGTTGGGGCCGGTCTCGTCCCACAGGCCGGTGTCGAAGTAGGTGATGATGCCGCTGGGCGGCGCCACCTCGACTGAGAGGAGATGCGTACGCGGGTCGTTGAAGGCCGCCGACAGCGTGTACTCGGTGGTGGTCGGCGTCAACACCACCGTCGTGGTATCAGTCTGGAGCTGGTATATCTCCGGCCACATGGCGGCCAGGCCCTCCTTGAGGGCGTCCAGGATCTGCTGGGTGCCGTTGAGCGCCGCCTGATAGGTGAAGAGGATGGAGGCGTTGGCCGGCGGGATGGTGCCGAAGATCAGCTCCCCCGTCTCCGTGATGACCGAGACCTGGGCGGCGGCCGGCGTGAGCACGTCGTAGACCACCGCCGTCGGCGTGCTGGCCACCGAGCAGACCGCCCCCGGCACCGACTCCTGGGAGGAGTTGATGACCGGGCTGCGCTGGAGCTGGTAGGGCTGGCTGCCGGCCGCGAAGCCGCCTCGCAGCCCATCCCCCGTGAACGGGTCCGTGAACGTCTTGGGGGCGTCACGCAGCTCGCGCCGCACCCGGGCGACGAAGAAGCTGTCAGGGTTCCCGTTGGGATTCGGTGTGGTCGCCATGTCCTCACATAAGGAGAGGACCGGGTTCGCGCCCGGTCCTCACGTCGTGTCTCGTCACTTGCTGGGAGCCGAGCACCAGACCCGCAGGTCTAGTGCTTGCCCCGCTTGCCCCTGCGGCGTCGGAATGCCACCGGCTTGTCACCTCCTCGTCGTGGATTCTGAGTCGTGTTGTCGGGGCCGGTCGCCGCGTCGAGCGCGAGAGGGGCCTCGACCTTGCTGGCCTCGAAGCCCCCCGTGTACGGCGCGGACGTAGCCATCAGTAGACCGTGGCCCCGGCCTTGGCCTTGCGGCCGCCCTTCCCCTTCGTACCGCCCTTCTTGCCCCGGGGCAGGCTCGACACCCGCACCGAGACGCGGCCGCCTCTACGGGCCATTGCCGTTGTTGTGGTGCAGGCCGAACTTCCCCGACACCGCGTCGAGCACGCCGCTCGGCTGCAGCGACTCCGGGGTCAGGCCAGGGCCTGTCTGCTGGAAGTCGCCGGGCACGCCGGCCGGGTTGCCGTCCGAGGGCGGAAGCTGCCGGCGCAGCCTGCGGTCCACTCCCCGGAGATGGCTGTCATTGGGGAAGTAGGCCGGCTGCGAGCCCAGTCCGGGCACGCCGCTGGTGCTGCCGTATCGCGTCCTGCTGTTTCCTGCCATCTACACCTCCTCCGCGAAGTCTACCACTACAGGTTCTCGGGATTGGTGCTGTGGCCCACGAAGCCGGCGCCCGGCACCCCCACGCCGCCCATCTGAGCATCCGGCCAGCCCGACGGCCGAGGCAGGCTCAGGAAGTACGCCTGCTGGGCGCCCGGGGTCGTAGACCAGGCCCAGGCCAGCGTGAGCACAGTGGCCGTGTTGCTGAGCACCAGGCCCGAGCCGGCACCCGAGTAGACCCAGAACCCGCGCCACTGGTTGACCGTCCACGTCTTGGAGGAATCGGTCAGCGTGGTGGCGGTGTAGGAGACCGTGGCCCCCTGGTTCTGCTCGGCCACCCAGGTCAGCAGGTAGGCCGTGGCGGCGCCCGGCGTGGCGGCCCAGTTGGACTTGAGCGTGAGCACGGTGGCCGTGTTGGAGGCCACCACGTCCCACTGCCCGCTAGCAGCCCAGACTCCGAAGTTGGTCTTGGAGTTGACCACCCAGAGCTGGTTGGTGTCCGTGACCGTGGCCGCCGCGTAGGTGACCGTGCCGCCGCTGCCGCCGGCCACCGAGCCCGGCGCCCCCCAGGGGGCCTGCTTGTTGGTACCGCCCGAGCGATGGCCCAGCAGCATCTCCATGAAGTTGCCCGAGGGGATGGCCGGCACGGTCGGTGCCGCCACCGCCACCTGGGACGACTTGGGGTCCTCGTCGGTCCCGTCCACCCAGATGTGAAGGTTGGCGTTCTCGCCCTTCGCACCCACCTGGACGTTCCCCGCTGGCCAAGGCATCAGCGCTTCGCCTTGCCCCTCTTGCCCTTCCGGCTGCCGTGCTTGGCCTTGTGGTGAGGCGAACGCATGGCCACGTCCGCCATCGGCGGTACCGGCATCTGTCCGCCCGGCTGCATGGGCATGGCCTGTTGCGCCTGCTGCGAGGGGCCGCCGGCCGCCGCCAGCATGCTGGGGTCCATCATGGCGTCCTCCCGCGCTTGCCGCGCCGGCCCTCCGTGTGGCTGGAACCTGAGAACGAGCCCAGGTTGATGACCTTGCGGTGAGCACCCTTGTGGCCGCCCACCGCCTGTCGCTGCATCCGGCCGTCCATCATCTCGCCCTCGGCCTCGGCGCGCGGGCTGCCCGTGATCCGAGCCCGGTCGGCCAGATCCTGGGTCGCCGACGCCAGCGGGCTGAGAGCAGGCACTACTTGACCCCCAGGCCAACCGCCACGATGTTGCCGACCACCGTGGCCGCCGCCACGAACTCGACGTAGACCACGTCACCGTTGAACAGCGCCGCCACCGTGGCCAGGGCGTTGCCCTCGATCGAGACCTGACGATCGGCCGGCGCTGTGATCGTGATCGGGTCGATCCCGTTGGTGCCGCCCGTGAAAGCCCCGGTCAGGTTGACCGGAGTTCCCACGTTGACCCCGAAGGAGGAGATGACCTTGACCTGCACAGTCCCAGCGCCCAGGCTGAACACGCCGCCACCCAGCGTCTCGTGGACGAGGAACACCTCGCAGAGCTGCGCGAAGGCCGCGTTGCCGGTGCTGATCTGCCGCTGGTTGGTGATCGCCGTCAGCACCCGACCCTCCTCGGTCGGGTAGTTCTCCGGCGACTTGAGAAGGTGCGAGCCGGTGGTGACCGGGAAGACGTGGACCGGGATTCGGAAGGTGGCCGCCGCGTTGGCGACGTTCGAGAAGTCGGCGAGCTTGAAGGACCCGATGTCCCAGCCGCTCTCCTTCGCGAGCAGGCCGTCCGCGATGTCCGTCTTCGACTTGATCATCAGACCGTGAAGCCGAACATGAGCTGGTGCGCGTACCCGAAGTCGGTCCCCGTGTTGCGCATGTCGAAGGTCAGCTTCATGATGAGCGAGATCAGGTCCGCGTCCTTGAGCGTGCCCGCCGCCAGCAGGTAGCAGAACTGGTCCAGGAAGGGGACCAGCGCGATCCGGTCCAGGTCCAGCGCCGCCAGCACCGGAGCCGGCGTGGTCGAGCCCGGCGCCGGACCCGGCAGGTAGCCGTCCATGATGAGACGGACCGTCTGCTCGCCCACGCTGGGCTGGATCGCCCGCACCAGGTAGCCGCGCACGTCCTCCGACTGCAGCAGCCGGAACTGGTCACGGTAGACCCGACCGATCCTGTCCATCACCACCGGGTGCCCGATGATGGCGTCCGGGATCTCCCCACCCTGGAGCAGGATGTTGATGAACAGCGAGTTCAACAGCAGCTCGGAGATGAACGCATTGTTCGCGTTGAAGGTCACCGAGGTGGCGTTGAAGGCCGGCGTGGTGAAGCCCAGCATCGAGAGCAGGCCCCACGGGGTCGGGTACTCGGTCTGCGTGGCGGCTGGCGTCCCGATACCCCCGATCAACGTCCGGTTGAGGTCGATCAGGGCCTCCAGGAAGCGGTTGTGAAGCTGCGTGGCCATGATGTTGGGCATGCCCACCACCAGGCCGTGCTTGCTCAGGGCGAGCAGGGAGCCCGTGATCTGCACGTCCTTGCGGAGCGTGTAGATGAGGTTGTTCTTGATGCCTGGCACCCGGCTCTGGTCACGACCGAAGTCCGAGCCCTGGATCTGCGGGATCATCACCACCTCGAACACGGCCCCCGAGGCGTGGGTGGTGGCGGTGGTGCCGACGAAGCCGCGCCCGATGGTCAGCGTGGCCGTGGCACCCACGATGTTGATGCCCTGGACCTGGATGTACTCGCTGGCGTTGAACGCCTGCGCCTGGTCCCGGATCACGTCGCCCGGGTTCAGGTTGTTGGCGTCGGCCGCGCTGATGGTCATGACCGTCACGGCGGCGTTGATGCCGCCCGTGGTGTCTGTGACCGTCCTGGAGTTCAGCCGGTCCTCCGTGTAGTAGTGGAGAAGCTGCATGGCCGAGCTGCCCACGCCCGTGCCGCCCCCGCCGTACATCCCGATGGGGATCGCCGAGAGCAGGTTGGGCCGCAGGTAGAGGGCAGCGAACAGCGTGTCCGACATCTCCGTGCGGACGGTGCCCGTGGTCATGTCCAGCTCGGAAAGTCCGGCGTGGCTGAATAGGGTTGCTCCCGCCACCTTCTACGCTCCTCGATTCGCTACCTGGCGGCTGAGCCAGTCGTTTCTGAACTCGATCACGGACGGCGGCACCATGTTGGGACCACCGGCGGCGACGGCTGTCACCTGTCTCTGGCAGGCGGGACAGGTCGGGCAGCCCTGGTCGGAGTCCGTACCGAAGATCCGGCTCAGGCTGAACGGGTCCTGGCTGTAGTTGGGAGCCCCGGGATGAACCTCCTCCATGCAGTACCAGTAGAACTGGAACTGCGGAGCAGCCTGCTCCTCCGGCTGCGGTGCCGCAGCAGCGGCTCTGGCCAGCGGCTGCAACACCTCGCTCACGCTCGACCCGCCCTCGCTCGCATCTCTCCAGACAGGCTGTTCATCGCCCGAACGAACCCGTTGGTGCCGTTCTGGCTGAGCCACAGCACCTCGGCCTGGGTTGCCAGGCCCTGTCGCATCCGCTCCCGAACCTCCTCGGTGCGAGCGTCAGCGGCACTGTGCTGGTCCACCAGGTCGGCCGGTGCCGGAGCTGGGGACTGGGTTGACTCGGGAACCGAAGCCACAGCCGGCTGGGTAGGCGGCGCAGGTGCCCCGGATACCTGCGCTGGCGGCTGTGGCTGCGAAGCCTGAGTCAACGGAACCGGCTGCGGAGCCGGGGCCGGGAAGCGCTCTGCCAGTCTCGTCCCGAAGGCCGCGATGTCCTCGGGACCGCCCTGGAAGTGGTCGAGCAGGTCGCGCGGGATCTGCGGGTGCTGAGCGAAGACGCGGTCCTTGGCCGACTGCAGCTCCAGCTCCCCGATCCGATTGAGCAACGCCTGCGTCTCGGGCGTGAGCGTCGGTGTGGTCGGAGCGGGATCGCTCATCGAACCTCGACCACCACCCGGGTGTGCTCGGCAAGCTGCACCTCTCGCACCCTGGTCCGCTTGACCAGCGGCCCATTGCGAGTGACCAGGCTGGTGATCTTGTCGCCTCCGCTGTCGCGATGAACGGACTCGGTCTCGTACAGCTCGCCGTGACAGAAGGCCCGCACCGGAGCCCCGAAGCGATCCGCGTCCGGGCTCTGGTCGTGACGGTAGACCCTGAGCGTGGCCGCCGCCTGCCTGAGCTGCGCGTCCACGGCGACCGAATCGAAGTCCTTCCCCTCGGCAGCGAACTGGCGCCGGATCAGCTCGACACGCAGCGCTTCCTGCTCCTGCGCCCTCGCTTCGAGGTCGCTGGAGGCGTTCGTCGCGCTGCATCCCATCGACCAGATCCGACCCACGTCCGGGCAAGTGTATCAGGTCTGGTTTGCGATTGTCAAACGAGCGGTCGCGCCGGCAGCGGGTAGGGGCTCGCGCCAACCACCGAGGATGGTGTCTTGAGATGCGTGGTCCCGCACGCCTGACAGGTCGCCTGGGGTTGTCCGACCCCTCCGATACCGGCCACCACGGTCACCCGGTGGGTCGTGTGAGCGCCGCACTGACCGCACCACTCAGTCGTTGACGCCGTCTTTTCGGTTGACATTGCTCCTCGTGTGGTAGGGCTGACCGAACAGCGGGTCCGGCGGCCAGCCGCCGGTCTCGTAGGGAACACCGGGGATGAAGATGTTAATCTGAGGCTGGCCGTTGAAGAAGTTCCAGGCCCCGGTGTCCATGTACCCGTCCACCCCGATCTGCTTGATGAAGCCCGCCGGCACCACCGCGTTGCCGGCGCTCACGACGGTCGAGCCGGGAGCGAAGGCCGGCGCCACCGCCGAATCGATATAGATCCGATGCGAGTGGTTGGCGGGGTCGATCCAAAGCTGACGAGCCACGACGTCAGTGTAGCGCGACCAGTCCGGCCCAGATGCAGAGCAGGCCCACGCCGATGGCGGCCAGCCCCATCACGATCCGATCTTCGAGTGTCCTCATCTCGCCTCCGTTCCCGCCTGAGCCAGCGGGGCAGCCGTCTCGATCGCGCCCCTGCTGGAGCGGGACAGGGTCTGAGTCCCGGTGTTGAACCTGAACCAGCCGGCCAACGTGGCCGTGTCCACCGGAGCCGAGCCGTAGAGCGAGGCATAGGTCTGGGACGCCTGCTGGAAGCCCTGACCCTGGAGCAACCAGGGCTGAGCCGCCACGAGCTGCTTGACCGTGTCCGAGCCCGACTGCTGGATCGCCTGCAGCACCTGGGTCTGGTTCCAGCTTCCTTTCAGGGCCTGGTAGTAGATCGTGTTCAGGTCCGTCCCGAACTTGGCCGGATCATAGGTCCACCCTGCCTGCCAATCCGCTCCGGTCTGCCCGAGCAGGCTCTGGAACAGCGAGTCCATGGAGTCCTTGCGCTGCTGGTAGGTGGTGGGGTCGAGCCCGAACTGAGCCCACATGTGACTAGCCTGCTGATCCTTGGTCGCCACGTTGAGAAACAGCCAGGTGTCCGCTGCCTGAGCGTCCTCGGCCAACCCCTGCTGCAAGATGTCCAACGTCAAGGCGTTGGCGTCCATGCCGGTCGGGTACCCCATGAGCGCCATCCACTGCTGTACGAGCTGCTTGGCCGCGTCCACCTCCGGACCGATATAGGCCCCGAAGATGTCCGGCGGCGACTCCGGCGGCGGTACCGGATGACCGCCCCCGCCAGTCGAACGCCCGCCGGATATGCTGCCCCGTGGTGGCGGCCCGGGGTTGTGCTTGAGGGGCGGCGGAGGAGGGGGCGGATAGTAGACCGGACCCTGGCCGGCCTCGTCGCTGGTGACCCCGATGCCCAGCTCGAAGGCTCGCCAGTACCTGTCGTGGACGAGGTCCAGGACCCTCACAGCTTCTCGCCGCTAAAGTGCTGGTGCATGTAGTCGTGATCGGCCTCCACCAGCGCGAAGCGCGACACCTCCTCATGGTTCGGTACCCGCCCGTACTGGCGAGCTATGGGCTCAGCCGCTCGGTAGTGCCGAGCCATCTGGCCGGCCGTCACCTCCTCGTAGCCCGGGAACGGATGGTCCAGGTAATGCTGCTGGATCGCCTTGGGATCGGCGGTCTTGAGGCGCTGCACCTCGATCAGGTTGGGGTCTCGGCCCAACAGCCGATTGGCGACCGGGCGAGCGACGTGCCAGACCTGCTCGAACTCGGAGGGCGAGATGCCCGCCTGCTTCAAGCTCTCGGCGGCATGCGTCACAGCCGCCCCGTCGGGCTTGGTGTCGTTCATCATGAACGCCACCCGCTCGTAGGCCGGGTACTCGTTCACCGTCACCGTGGGCGCCTTGGGATGCGGCATGTCGCCATAGAAGGCGGCGACCGCCCGTCCGATGGCCTGCGTGCTCGGCGGTGTCCCAGCGGCCATCAGTAACCCGTCGGTGAGGTACCCACCGGGTTGACCGGACTGGCCTGGTTGGCGATGGCCGAGACCTGGTCAGGGTGCGGAAAGTCGCCCCAGACCTTCTGCGTCCACTGGTTGGCCGCGTCCCAGACTGCCCCGTAGGTGTCCTTGGGGAGATCCTTGGCCGGATGCGACCAGAACCAGTTCTCGATCGCCGCCGGCTCCGTGAGCCCTCCCTGCGCCCACTGCTGAATCAGCGAATCCGGAACTGGCCGGCCAAAATACTTGTTGGCGAACTGGTTCCCGACCGTCAGCATAGACTCGTAGGTGCCGATGTTGATGGGTGCTCCGTCGGCCAATTTGATATGGCTGGGCATCTGCAACATGACCTGGTTGAGCTGGTCGGTGTTCTCGATGCCCATGTCGTGGAAGGTGCGCGTGATCGAGAAGGGCGGGTGAGCACCGTAAATCTTGGTCCAGACCGCGTCCACCAGCCGGTAGTAACGGTCCTCGGGCGAGTTGTCGTTAATGAACACACCGTCCGGGGTGGTGTACCCGGCCGGCGCCGCTGCGGCCCCGCTACCGCCCGCCGTGCCGGCCCCGGCGGCTCCGCCCAGAAGCTGCTGCAGCATCGAGTTCAGATCCGTCCCCTGAGGCGTCGTCTGTGGCGGCCCGGCTGCCGGCGGCTGCCCGGAGACGTCCACCGCCCCACCGCCACCGAAGATGTCGCCCAGGGCTCCGCTGACGTCGTTGAGCACATTCTGGATCACGCCGGGGATCTGGATCTGGGGAGGGTTGAGGAGACCGGCTCCCATGGTCCCGACCGAGTCGAAGTTGTCCCACCAGCTCATGGCCTACCCTCCCGCCGCCAACCGCTGCAACAGCGCGATCACCTGGGGCGAGAGACCAGTGGTACCCGCCTGCAGGATAGCCGCTGCCTCGTAGGCTGTGGTGCCTCGACCGAACGCCTGCCCCTCGGGCGTCTGCGGGTACTGGCCGGCCTCAGGAGCCACCGCCCTGCCCTCGGCGCCCGCCACCTGGCCAAGCTGCTGCAACGTGCTCTGCTTGGCGTAGGTGCCGGTCTGCAAGGTACCCGCCTGCTCCAGAGCCGGCAGCGCCCCAGCCTCGGCGTCCGGGATGACCGTGAAAGCGGCGAAGGGGTTGGAGAAAGCCGAGGTCAACGAACCCAACAGGCTGGACTTGCCCATCTGCTTGAGCACCGCGTAGTAGGACCACAGGTAGGGGTCGCGCTGTCGAAGCTGGTCGAGCGCGGCCGGCGTCAGCGGCAGACCCTGGCTCGACAGTTCCTTCTGAGCCTGTCGAATGTGGGACCCGCCCTGGCCGTCAATTGACGCCGCCACCGAATCCTTGACCTGGGCCGACATCCAATGCAGGTAGTCAGCATCCGTCCACATCGAGGTGTGAGCGTCCCACCAGGCCGCCCGCGCCGTCGGCGACATGGCGTTGAGCTGGTTCTGCCAGTCTGAGTTCATCTGATCGAGCCGACTGTAGAACTCGGACTGGCTCAGGTTGGGGTCGTCCAGGTTGTACTTCTTGCTCAGGCCGTCGTACGCCTTCCAGAGCTGGCCCTGGGCTGACTGCTGGCCGAAGGTGTCGGAGAGAAGCTGCGTGTGCTTGGCGCTCTCGATCCCGTTCTGCCTGACCCAGTCGTAAGGACTGAGCTGACCGTTGAAAAGCTGCTCGCTCAGCACCTTCTTGCGAGCCTGGATATCCTGCCTCGACTGCAGGTACTTCTGCATCTCGGAGTCCGACAGGAAGTGCGTGCCCTGGGCCGGCTCGTCCCCCGTGTAGTAGAGCGAGGGCAGGCCCAGGAACTGATTACGGAGCGCTCCCTTGAGCGGCTTCACCGGCACCCCGCCCGGCAGCTCGCCCTCCGCCTGGAGCTGCTGAAGCTGCTGCTGGCTGGCCGGGTCGCCCGTGATCTGGAGCCGGGTCTGCAGCTTGCGCTGATCGTCCATGGCGATCTGGGCCTGCGTGCCCGCCGGCAACAGACCGGCCAGAGCCTCGGTGCGCGGGATCGGCTTCACCTCCCCGTTGCGGAGCAGCGAGTAAGGATCGATGCCCATGCCCAGCCCCACCGTCTCCTGGACCGGCATGCCCACCTTGCTGGCGCCCTGGTTGCGGAGGCCCGTGCCCAGGGCACCCACCGCCATGCCCAGCTTGTGCAGGGCGTCCACCTTGGCTAGGTTGGGATCGGTGAGCTGGTGGAAGAATCCCCAGTCGTGCCCGAGCCCGATCACGTTCATGGTGTCGGCCATCTGCGAGAAGAAGGGGTCGCCGGACACGGTGGCGTGCTTCACGCCTTGGGTCTGAGGATCGCCTTGGGCCGGTTGCGAGAGGTCGAACTGCAAGTCCCAGGTCTTGCCCTTGGCATTGTCCCAGACGTGGTGGCCCGAGAACACGACGTTCATCAGGTCGTGCATGGTCATACCGGCCGCCATGTAGGTCAGGAAGTAGCTGCGGTTCATCCGCACCAGCTCCTTGCGCTGACGGATGTCGAGACTATGCATCTTGACCGGGTCCAGCGTCCGCAACGCCGGATGCCCGCTCAACCAGTGCGAGATGCGGGCCGAGCCCGGCACCGACTGGGCCGCCATCCGAGTGTAAGTGGTCCACCAGTTGGGCGCGAAGAACGCCATCTGCCGGCCGGCCTTCCAGAGCTTGTTCATGTAGAGCGGGTTGACCATGCCCGAGATGTTGTTGGCGTACTCGGCGGCCATCATGCCGGCCACCCGCTCGTTCATGCCCGGCCGCGCCATGGTCCGATGCTTGGCCACCAAGTAGGCGGCGGCCCCGACATCGTTGACCGTCTTCCAGAACCAGCCCTCGGCCAGCTTGGCGTGGCCATGGTTGAGCGGACCCATACCCGCCGTCCGCATTGCCCAGCCGAACCCGCGCTGGCCGGTGGCCTGCTGCTCCAGGTGGTTCACCGTCTCATGGACGTTGAACTTGTTGGCCGGCACACCACCGTCCTGCCAGTAATCCATCATGGTCTGGTAGTACTTCTCGGGGTCGGTGAAGCGGTCCTTGAGCACCGTGTAGAGCGCGTGCGGCGCCACCGCCGGGTGCTGAGCCACCATGGCCATGAAACGCCCGGCCACGTTCTTGCCGTGCCAGGCCGGCGAGCCCATGATGAGCCGCTTGGGCAGCCCCACCGAGAGCCCGTACACAGACCGTGCAAAAGCTGTGTGCAACTCCGAGGACGAGCGTGCCTGCTGAGCCCACGCCTTGTACCTGCCGGCGACGTCATCACGGGCGTAGATGGCCGGCTGGTAGTTGAGCTGGCCAGGCTGCCCCCGCGAGGGCATCACCTCCTCGTAGCCGTTCAGCATCTGCCGGCCCGGGTCACCCGGCGGTAGATCGTCGGTGACCGCGATCGGGCGTTGGTTGCCGTCCTTGAGGTTGATCTCGGCCACCGACATGGGCCTGTCGGCGCCATAGGCCAGCTTCACTCCGGCCGGGTTGCGAGTCTGAGCTATCGAGCCCCACGCCTCCCGGTACCGAGTCTGGTTCATCTGACGCAGGAAGCGTCCCGCCTGAACGTGAAACAGCTCGGCCCCGCTGAGCAGCTTACGCCCGCCCACCGGCATAGTGCTGATCTTGGTCAGATCGTCCCCGGCCATGTCCAGAATCGGCTTGGCGTGCTCGCCCACATGCTCGGCGAGCTGGCTCACCACCCCGGCCACCCTGGTCTGGTACTCGCCCAGCTTCCCCCGCCAGCCCTGCTGCTGCTTGCGAAGGACTGCCAGCGCCCTGGTGTGCTGTCGAAGCTGATCGGTGAGGTCGGCTCTGGCCTGTCCGAGCTGGGCGCGCTGGGCTGCCTGCCCATGCTTGCCCTTGGAGGCCGTGATCCGCTTGCCGAGATCGGCGATCTGGGCGTTTACCTGGTCCACCTTGCCCTGCAGGCCGGTGACGGTAGCCTCCGACTCGTCCAGCTTGCGCTGCGTGCTGGGGATCAAGTCCTTGACGTGCTGGCCGTAGGTCCGCCTGGCCTCTCGGATGGCCTGGTTCACCGTCGGGTTGCGAAGCAGCTCCCGCACCGGCTGCGTGGCCTGGAAGGCGGCCGCTCGCGCGGACTCCCTGTCGCCGAAGTCGCCCCGCGTCAGAACCTGCTGACGAAGCCGGTCCGCCAGCGGACGCAGGCCCAGATCCTGGTCCGGATGGAACTCCTCGTCCGTCATAGCCTGAGCGCGACCCCAGTCGTCAGCCACCCAGCCCCGACTCTCGACCGAACCGGGCTGGCGCAGGAACTGGTCCGACGTCTTGACCGGCACCTCAGCGCCCGTGCCCGCCGGCCGCTCCCTGATCCTAGGCACGTAACGCTGCAGCGGCAGCTCGACGTGCCCGTGCTTGTAGGCGTAGTTGGTCATGGTCCCGAAGGCCGTGTGCAGCCACTCGGCCAGGTACTTGTGCGCTGGGCTCAACTCGTCCCAGTGGTGCTCGGGCGTGGCGTGACCGGGGTCGCCCTCGATGGCCCGGTAGATCCGCTCCAGACCACCGTCATCCACACCGGCTCGCCGGCCGGCCTCCCGGAACAACTGCTCGACCTGCAGCCCCGCGTGCTCCAGACCGCCGCCGGCCGAGCCCCTGGCCATGGCCTCGGAGAGGTTGGCGGCGAGCTGAGTGTGGACGACGCCATCGCTGACGCCGTCCCACCCATGGCCCTCCCCGGCCCCGTGCAGGATACCCAAGATGCCGCGCATGCGCCGATCGACGGCCGCCTTGATCCCGGTCGGGACCTGCGCCACCGTCTGCGGAGTCATGCGCGGCATCCGCTCCTCCTTGGCCAGCACGTACCCGTACCGGCCCGAGAAGTCTCGCAACGCCGGCACCAGCTCCTGCTGCTCGAAGACGTCCTTGACCTGCTTGGCCTGGCCCAGGTCCGGAGCCCCCATGTGCTGGGTCGTGTGCCCCGTCGAGGTATCGTCCAGGAGCTGCATGGGCTCCGGGGGCTTCCCTTCGGATGCGTCCTGCACCCGGCGCATCAACTGGCCGTGAACGTCCATGAGCTGACGCAGCCGCTCGACGTGCTCGTCCGTGATGTCGATGGGCGCCTGGCCCCGGGAACGCTTGGCGATCTCGGCGTCCAACTGCTCCAACGTCTGCGGCACCACCTGGTACTGCTCGACGCCGGCCGTGGGGTCCACCAGGCTCCGCACGTCGGTCAGCTTGCCCGGCTCAGCCGCCTTCTCGCTCAGCCCCATCACCGACCGCGCGAGCTGTCCCGGGCGGGCCACATCGCTCACCATGGCCGCCTGAGCCTCGGCGATCGAGCGCGCCGTGCTCACGCCCCGGAACGCCTTCATGGGCGTCCCGATGGTCACCGCCGCCGTGCCGATGTTGATGAGCGCCGCCGAGATCGTCTGGTCGTTGGGGTTGTGCCAGGCGTCGGCCAGGCTCCGCACCGTCCCTGGCAGGATGGTGGGCGCCGCCAACAGCGCCGCGCCACCCCAGATGATCGGCGCCAGCTCGGGAGCCACCGCCGTGGCCGCCAACAGGCCCAGGCCCACCCCGGTCTCAGCGGCAGCGGCGGCCGGGTTGGTCTGCCAGGTGTGAATGTAGCCGCCCAGGGTATTGTCCCAGATGCCCTTAGCCACCCGCTCCCAGGCCGGCATCTGCTGGATCTGCTTAGCCTGGCCGTCGCTGGCCTGGTTGAACAACGGAGAGGCCGGGTTGGGGCCGTCCTGGTTGATCGGGTGGTTGGCCATACCGGCGAACAGGTCGCCGATGAAATTGACGGCCTGGTCCGACACCTGACCGGCCTGGAACTGCGGGTGCGAGACCAGCGGGACCTGGTAGTTGTTGTTGATGTTGGCGAAGTTGGAGAGAGCGTCCCGAGCCATCACCTGGACCGGGGTCTGAGCCGCCAGCGGAGCCCGGCCGGCCAGCGGCTGCTGACCCGCCAACGGCTGCTGCTGGATCGCCATCAGGAGTCCATCCAGTCGAGCGGCACCTTGTCGGCCCCGGCCAGCTCGGGAAAGTATCCGTTATGGATGGCCCAGAGCCCGAAGGGCAGGTCCCGTCCCAACCCCTTGGCGTTCATCCACCGGAGCCCGTGGACAAGGTGCCCCTGGTCAGGCGCCTGCTCCTGCGCCCCTACAGAGCGACGTAGAGATCCGCCCAGGCCAGAACCTGAACCCTGTCCAGCCCCTGCTCCTGGACGACGAGACCGAGCAGGCTGCGCTGGCGAGCCACGCCCGGCCTTCCCAGTCTGCAGCGCGGCATGCTCGCCAAGCTGGCCAGGTCCGGGACGAAAGCGTGGCGGGGGACCAGGCTGGTCTCGACTGAACTGTGCCATCGCCTCAGTCCTCGTGGCACGGACACATGCACGCACCCTCCGGCCACTGACACTCGTCGTGCCTGCTCGACAGGCACTGCTGGCTCTGCTCCAGGCCACCCGGATTGGTCATCCCGAGATCAGCACCTTGGGCTCGTCATCCTGCACGCCCGCCCGGACCCGAGCCCGCCGAGCCTGCATCGCGCCAGCCACCAGCGCCTGATCGGACTCCCTGGTCACCGCCACGTCGGGCATCATGGCCATGCCGGTGATCGCGATCTCGCCGACCGCGTAGACGTCGCCTGAGACCTGGCCCTGAACGAGCTGCAGCAGCAGCTTCAAGTCCGAGATGGTGGTGGTCTGGCCCAGCATGGCCATGCCGGGCTGTGGCGGCCGGCCCGGGACCTGCGGTGGCGAGGGAGCGGGCGGAGCGCCGCCGGGCTGGACCCCGGGGCCGCCACCCGGGGCCGCCACCCCGAGTGAGCCTCCGCCCTGCCCCGCGCCACCGCTCTGCATCACGGCTTGGGCCGCCTGCTGAGCCTTGGCGCTGAGCACCGCCTGGTGGACCTGGTAGTCATCGATCTCGCGCTCCAGCTCGCCCACGTCCCGATCCGGGTAGGCGAGCTGTATAGCCGTGCGCCGGCCATGAACCCGGCCCTCGCCCTGCATGGCCCAGTTGCCCCTCTCGGCCGCCGGCAATCCGTCGAAGCTACCGTAGGCGGCCTCGCACTGGTACCACTCCCCCACCTGGGAGCCCGAATGCTTGACGTCCTGGTCGTTGATCCGGAGCTGCATCTCCAGGTCCGGGAACTTGGCCCGGTAGGTACGCAGGATCGACTCTCCCACCCACCCGTAGACCGCCTCCAAAGAGGAGCGCTTGGTCTCCATGCGGGCCTCGATGGCCTCCACCTGGTGGCGCACCGCCGAGCCGGTCACGATCGAGCCCTCGGCCATCCCCTCCATCGAGATCGGCGAGATCCCCGCCATCGACTCGGCAAAGGACTGCAGGTTGCTCATGACCTGCATGAGCATGGCCGGCGGCACCGAGGTGGGGAACTGGTCGATCCGGACGTTGGGGTTGGGAAAGCCGATTACCTTGCCCGGCCGAGGCTCGACCACGCCCTGATGGCCGGTCGCATAGTAGGCGATGTCGATGTTGCGCCGGGTGGCGTCGAGCGCCAGCACCAGGAGATCGTTCAGGTACTCCTGGATCTTGGGCGTCTCCGAGATGTCGGCCTGGGCCATCCGATTGGGGATCTGGTTGTAGCACCAGCACCAGGGCAGGAAGCCCAGGCTGTGATGCAGCGTGTGCTTGACCGCCCGCTGCTCCTCGACCTGGATCAGCCGCCACTCGTCGTCCCAATACTCGAAGACTCGCACCGTGGCCTTGCTCTGGCCGAGGTCGAGACCGTACTGCTTCTCCGCCCAAGACTTCCTCACCTCGAAGGTGATGAGGTTGTCCCAGAGCCGGCCCGGCTGCTCCTCGTCCACGGCCGGATAACAGCGGTTGGGGTCCACTCCCTTGACCCAGATCGGCCGCTCCTTGGCCCTTTGGTCGTACCCGATCCCGTAACAGGCGTCTCCCCGCACGGCCAGGTAGTGGGCCTGCCCGCCCTGCACTAGCTTGACCCGGCTGGCCCGCAGCACCTGACCGATCAGGCCCGTGTTGCGCTGGGCCAGAGCGTCCAGCTCGACGCTGGGGGCGGTGTTCCAGACCCTCGGTGCCCGAGCGAACGAGGACTGGTGGTGCAGGCCAATCTGCTTGGCCAGGTTGAGGGCTTCCTTGTGCTCGCCATCCGAGGTCCACTCCCCGTCCAGCATGATCGGCCGCCAGGTCACGTTGGCTCGCTGTCCGTCCGGAGTTCGAGAAAGGTAGGTCCGCTCCTGGATCTTGTAGGCCGAGTCCCGCATCTTGAACTCGGCCGACGAGGACCGCTCCTCCCAGAGCTTCTTGAGAGCCCCGGGCCTGTCTACGGTGTCACCCAGGAAGGCCATCTACGTCGCTTTGCGCCACCTCTTCCATCGCGGTTCTGACTGCGGCCAACTCGCCCCCACGTCGCGCAAGGGGACCGCTCCGGGGGAGAGTATCAGATCCGACACGCTGACGTCAAGGTCGCCGCCCGGCAGACTGCTCCGGACCCGCTGCTCACGCTCGTCGGTGGCGATATGCATGCGGGTGCTCTGGTCGAAGTACCAGGAGAACCACAGGCTGGGGATTCCATGCGGATGGCTGACCGGGCTCCAACGCCGAATCTCGTTCAACAGCAGCTCGAAATAGACCGTGCAGTAGTCCTCCGGAGCCCAGGGTAGATGCCAAGCCCCGGGCTTGGCCAGCTCCCGCATCATGCCCGGGATGCCGGTATGCCGGGTGTTCTTGTTGTAGCCGTGAGTGGTGTGGGGGATGATGAGAGCGCTGGGGTCCTTGATCCGCATCATGTCGATGAAGGCGTCCTGCGTGCCGTCTCGCTCCACCACCACCATCAGGCGAGGGAAGAACGCCTTCCACTCCAGGATGTATTCGGCCTGCTCATCCGAGGTCGCTGTGCTCATCAGAAAGCGCTGGACCCAGCGGCTACGAGGCAACACAGCCAGCAGCGAGATGGCGAAGGTGCCCACCGTGGCCGGGTCCCAGCCGGCGTAGATGGCCAACTCCTCCTGGACCAGGCGCTGAGACTCGCTGTAGACCTGCTGCTGGACCCCATAGCCCGTGTTGACCTGTCTCATCCCCTCCTGGACCAGACGCTCGTAAAGGTACTCCCGCAGCTCGTTCTCGTTGCGAAGCAGGGGCAGCTCAGGGTCCTGGATCGCCGACAAGGCCGCCTGGGGATCGTACTGGCCAGCCCCCAGCTCGACCAGCCCGTAGGCGATCTGCAGGGCTCCGGCGTCCATGATGCCGCGCTGCATCTCGTACTTGGTCTCCCGAGCCGGGAACAGAAGCCGGCCCTTGTAGGGACCTTCCTGAATGATCCGAGGCCGGCGGATGATCCGGAAGTTGGTCCCCATCGAGCCCAGGTCCCGGTCCACGACGTGCATCACCGAGGCCGCACCCTGGGGCGTGCCGAAGATCGCCCAGAGAGCCCGCTCGGTGTCGCTCTGGAGACCGCGCACGGCGTTGTTGACCTGCTTGTGCAGGGTGTCCGTCCTGGCCTCGGACTTGATCGTGTTCTCGTCCTCCAGGTCGTCCAGCTTGGTCCGGCCGCGCATGCCCTGGATAGCCACCGCCCCGATCCCGGCCGGGTACAGCGAGCGGTTGCGCTCGCCCAGGTCGCGCAGCCGGCAGCCCTCGATGAAGAATCCCTCCTTGACCATGGGCAGGGTGGTGTTGACGTCCCAGCGGCAGAGCGGCCGAGCGTAGGGGAAGTGCTCGGAGGCCCGGCGAAGCCGGAAGGCGCAGCCCTGGGCAGCCTTGACGGCCGTGTCGGCCGCCCGCTTGATGACCAGGTTCAGCGTGTCCTCGGGCCAGAACAGCAGGCTGCACACGGTGTCGATGTCCACCAGCGTGGACTTGCCGTAGTCGGTCGGATAGGCGACCGAGAAGATACCGCCCTGGAGCAGCAGGTAGGCGTCGTCGAGCAGGTAGGGGATGGTGCTGCCGCCCAGCTCCGGCCCCGCCTCGGGGTCGAACTCCCAAAGCCAGTAGATCAGCTTGGCCAGGTTGCCGCGAGTGAAGCGAGGAGCGGTCAGGCCGGTGTAAGTGCGCTCGCAATCGAAGCTCAGGATGCGCTGCTGGGGTCGATCGACGGGGACGCTTACGGTGCCCACGAGACCCAGGCCAGAGCGTTGGTCAGGTACTTGTAGTGGACCGCGCCGCGAGCCTGCATGGTGTAGGCGAGCACCGGCTCGCAACCGAAGGTCTCAGCCACCCGGCCCAGCGCCGCCGCGTCCGCCCGAGAGATCACGCCGCGCAGCTTACACTGCACCAGGGCCACGTTGTCGAGCCGGTAGGCCACGGGCGGGACCGCCATCAGGTCGAAGGGAGACCTGCTCCCCGGGCTGCGGGTGACCAACCAGCCCCGATCCTCCAGCTCGGCCTTGACTCGCAGCTCGAAGGCCGCACCGCGCTGGTAGGGAGTGCTCACTGGGCCTGGACTACCCGAAAGGGCTGCACGCGCCGGAACCACCAACCCCGGGCCTTCTCGGTACGGACGTGCTCCAGTCGAAACCCGTGGTCCCGGAAGACCGCCGACTTGTCCCCCAACCAGGCCGCAAACTTGCGACTGGAAGGGACCGGAGCCTCGGAGCGTTCCACCCCGTTCTGCAGCATCAGGTCCACGATCTGGGTGGTCGAGAGCAGGAACTCGCCGCCCTCGTTGAACTGGTCCCAGATCGCCACCAGGGACTGGAACCAGGGGTCGTTCTGGTTTAGGAGCTGCGCCTTGGCGTGTGCCTCGTCCGCTGCAACCAGGGCCTGGTCCCGACCCAAAGCGTTGAGCACTCGACCAATGGAGGCTACCCGGAAAGACCAGGCCGTCCCAGCGCCGGCTGCGCGACGAGCGTAGTACTCGGCGCAACGCTTCATGATCCATCCCCGGACCGCTGGCATGAGCGCGTCCAGACGCTCCTGGGTCTCCTCCTCCGAAACATAGCTAGCGGTGTCTCGCCTGATCTGAGCGAGCAGCATGCGCGAGGTCAGGTCACCCCTGTACGCTTCCCAGCTCACCGCCGTGATGACCATGGCTCGCTTGAACCTGATGGACTCTGGACTGTCCGAATAAAGCGTCCGCAGGCTGATCGAATATCCCGTCACCAGCTTACAGAGCAGATCCTCGACCGAGGCCGGCAGGCTGGAGACGTTGTCCATGAGGATGGTCGGGCTTCGCTGCAGAGTACGAATGAGCTGGCGCTGGTCGTCCATGATGCGCCCCGAGCCGTCCAGCTCGGGCTGGGTGGGGTCGATCAGGCTAACCAGAAAACGAGCCAGCGTTGATTTGCCAGAACCGGCATCTCCTCGCAACAACAGCACCGGCACCTCCTGGCCGGTGAAGGCCGCTACGAGCCAGGCTTCGATCATGTCGTGCTCGTGCCCGTTGATGCCAAATGACTGAAGCACATTCCACAAGGTCTCACCGTCATCGTCCAAATTGACGGTGTCTGGACGAAAGGACTGCCCTCCGCAAAGCAGAACCCCCTCGCCGATCTCCGACTCTCGGTCGATACCTGACGCAGAGACCCGATAGACGAGCTGGTTTGGCCCGGGTCGCCAGTACGTATGGTCTCGCCCGGCCCGAATACGCCAATGCTCCGGGGTCGGATCTTCGATGGTCTTGACCCGAAGGGCGTCCAGCAGCTCCTCGGCCTGGCGAGAGGTGGCTGTAGCTCCAGCCACCTTGCGCCAAAGCGTCTTGGCCCAGCTCGCGTCCAGCCTGCAGGGCGTCTGGGTGCCGGGGAAGATGGCCAGGCCCGAGGCCAGGACCAGGATCTTGTCGGCCACGTCTGCCGGCCGCAGCAACCTGGGAGCGGCCCTGGCCAGCTCCTGCTGGAGCAGCCCGGAGAGGGACTGGCCCTGCTCCAGGAAGTCCACCACGTCCTCCTTGAGCCCGAGCCGGTAGCGCTCCGGGTCGAGCACGAGGTGGGCGATGCCGGCCTGTTCCAGGCGCCGGGAGACGGCCGCCATGGCCTTTCGGCCGGGCTCGTCGCTGTCCGGCCAGAGCAGCAGGCTGGCCGGCTGCAGCTCGCGAAGCCGAGCGATCAGGATCTCCACGGCTCGCTGCAGGTCCTGCTGGCTGCCGGCGGTCAGGGCGTGAACCGGAACGTCGCCGAGCAGGGCCTGCTGACAGGCCACCACGTCCACCTTGCGCTCGCCCTCGACCAGGACGAGGTGGGCGCCGAGGGGAAGGCCGAGATCGCCGTAGAGGGGCCAGCAGGGGTCGGGCAGGCTCCATTCTCCGGAGGGCGAGCGCTGGAGGAACTGCTTGGAGCCGTCGCTGTAGTCCCGGCGGACCTTGTGGTGGCTCAGCTCCCCGCTGGGGAAGTGGTAGGGGAACTCCTGCTCACCGAGCAGGACACGGGGGCTTCGGGCTGTCGGCCCAGCCACTCCAGGATGCCCCAGGTCGGGGAGGCGTCCAAGGGCTCGAAGGGTGGCGGCCGGCTCCAGCTTGCCGCAAACGCGGCAGATGAGAGAGCCGGTCTCGGGCTGGTAGGAGGCCGAGCGATGGCGGTCGTCGTGGACCGGGCAGTGAAAGTCGAGCCAGCGTTCCTGGCCCGAGGTGCGATGCCTGGTTCCCTTGCGGTTGGAGAGGGCGGTGTTGAGCTGCTCATGGTCGGTCACTGCTGCCTCCGAAGAATCACCCTGCCCAGTCGGCTGACCGAGGGTGGAGGGCTCAGCCGCTGGCCCGGTGGATGCCATGCCACCGCCGGCCGAGCCCACCTCGGAGGCGTTCTGGGTGAACGCCGGGCAGCATAGCACAGGGGCCGCAGACAGCGCAACTCCCTCCCCGATCCCCTCCCAGTGTCGAAGGGGCCGCCGCGAGGGCGGCTGACGGGAATGACGGGTCGCCGGGACTTCCCCCCTCTACACTCCCCCTCCTCTCTTCTTCTTCTTTTTTTTAGTTCTTCGTGGGTAATAGGGAGGCGCGACACGTCATCCCGTCAGGCGTGAGTTCACCTTCGAGTATGACGGAATGTTTTTAGTTCCGTCATGACCCGTCAGTTTCGCGTCGTCAGCCGGCAAACGTAGAATCTACTCGAAACCTGACGAGCTTAAAACCACCAATTTCCATACGACCCTAACGCCGTTAGGGAACCAATGGAGACTCCAATAGTGAATGACCGGATATTGAACTCCTTCAGCATACCGCACAGTAGTGGGTGAGAGGTGACCCACACTAAGAATGACGTGTCATGCTCAGACACTTACTTTTTGTGGGTAGGCTACGGCCCTCACGACCCTCTTGACATCCCAATCCATCTAGTCTAGGCTCTGCGCCACGGTCGAGAGGCCGGCGGAACCAGGCGGCCCCTTCGGCCGCCGTCACACTCCCAGGTAGGGCGCAGGTCGGCCCCCGTGGGACAGGTCGCTCGGAGAACGAGCATGACCCGGTGCGTTACCTGCGACCCGACCGGGACATCCTGTCTCACTCCCCTTTCGGGGCGAGCGGGCGCCGGAACGAGCCGTACTCGGGTCGGGCCACCAGTTCCCTCACGGGGCCGTGGCCTCCGCTATGCAGGCCAACTCGTCGGCACGTTTAGAGACGTGTCCAGCAAGGCGCCCGCTCCCCGGATGGGACGTGACCCTCGCACGCGCCAGCGTGCGCACGTCCATTCATGGAGTGAGCGACATCGTGAGACCACCAACCTCGACCCACACCGGCCTCGACCGCGCTCGGGCCATCCGCCTGCTCCAACAGGCAACCCTGAGCGACCGTGAGGCCGCTCTCTTCGATCAGGTCGGCGCAACCCGCGCCGCCAAGCACTGGCGCAAGCGCGCCGCCCGCCTCCGGGCACGCGCCGAGCGCCCCGTCCAGTGATTCGCGTCTGTCGCCACTGCGGCGCAACCGAGGCCGATCACTGCCCGTGCTGCGGCGCCTGCTTCGACTGCGACTGTCCCGACGACTGCGACGAGACTGACTCCTAGAGTGGACCGGCCGGCCGCTCGCCGGCCACGTCCCATCCGGGTCAGATACCCGGGCCATGGAGTGAGACGATTGGAGACCTACGAAGTCACGATTCGCTTCGACTCGGACGACACCTCCGGCCAGGCGGCCGCCTGTATCCTGCATGAGCTGCTGATGCGGCTCCGGCCGACGGCCAGCGGACACGCGGTCGTCTTCACCCCGCGCGTCTTCGCCGCTTCCTGGGCCGACGACGTGGCCTACCGGGCGGCCCCGCAGATCACGCGGGAGCGCGCCTTCCGACAGGTCAACGGCTCGTGAGCGAGCCCACCGGAGCGTTCGCGACCCTCAGCCACGGACATACCGAGATCACGATGTGGTCCTCCGGTGAGTTCGATCTCACTGTCCGCGACAGGGACGGCCGGGTCCTCTTCGACCTGACCGACCGCGAGCAGACCGACGGCTACCACGAGCTACAGCTCTGGCGCCGCGGCGGCCTCATCCGCAAGGAGTGGGGCACGCGGATTCGACGTACCCCGTAGGCTCGGAGCGTCGCCGGCTATCTCGCCGGTCTGATGAGGCCCAGCCAGGCCGAAACGCACCCGACATGGAGTGAGACATGGTGAGATTGGCGACGTACAGCGGATGGTGGCGGTTCCAGCCCTTGCTGGAGTCCCGCACCCCTTCCAGACCTACGGCGCTCTCAAGGCGGTTGCCAGGGCGACAGCCTCGGCCGGCCGGCTGTCGAGCTGCCACAGCGAGCGGTTCCGGGCCGACCGGCCCGACTACGTGGTCTACAGCTACGCTACGCCCATTGCCTGGCACGCCCAGGACGGGACTTGGTACGTGCCCGACGAGCGCTACAGTCAGACCACAACCCGGCATCAGAACGTCATCGGTACCTGCATTCAGCAGATTCGGCTGGGTGCTCTCGCTCCAGTCTAGACCAGACGGTCTAGACTTGTCGCCACGAGGACGAGCCCGGCCCTGGGTTCGATGGGCCGGCCCCACAGCGGGATCGCTGCACCAGGAGTGAGACAGGAATGCCGGCGAACATCGAGAACATCGTGCTCGGGTCCAACCAGGCGGCGTGGCACGGAGCGGGGACCATCCTGCCCGACGACTGCCTGACCTGGGAGCAGATCGTGACCGCCGTGCCCGAGCTGGGCATGGAGGTTCACAAGCAGCCGGTCTACGCGATCGGCCCCGACGGCCGGCCCCTGCGGGCCGACGGCTACAGCGCCTGCGTCCGCGAGGACGGGAGCGTGCTCGGCATCAACGGCCAGAACTACGAGCCGGTCCAGTCGGCCCGAGCCTTCGAGTTCATGTCCGAGCTGCTGGGTCGCAAGGAAGCCGTCGCCAACACGGCTGGGACCCTCGACGGCGGGCGCCAGATGTTCATCTGCTGCCTCGCCCCCGACTCCTTCTTCGTGGGCGGCGAGCGCACCGAGGAGCACCGGGGCTACGTCTCGTTCGTCAACAGCTTCGACGGCTCCAAGCCGGTGGGTGCCCTCTCGGGCGCGACCCGGATCGTCTGCCAGAACACGTACAACGCGGCCATCAGCGGGGCCAGCAACAGCTACTGGTTCAAGCACACCAGGAACGTCCTGGACTACCTGTCCGAGGCCAGGGCTGCGCTCCAGGTCGGAGCCAGGTACTGGGCCGAGCTGCAGCGGCTCGGAGACCAGGCCATCCGCTCCGACTTCTCCGACCGCCAGTTCGCCAGCGTGCTGGACGCGCTCGTCCCGCACCTGGACAAGCACACGGAGCGGCAAGCCACCAACATTGAGCGGGAGCGGCTGACGCTCACCCGTCTCTTCTCGGAGACCGAGGACGTCCAGAACATCCGGGGCACGGCCTGGGCGGCCGTGAACGCCTTCACGGCCTTCTCCGACCACCACGTCAGCTCCAAGCGCACCGAGCGCAACACGGTGGCCTCCAACCGGATGCGGAGGATCATGTACGACACCTCTCTCAAGGACCAGGCCACGGCCATGATCTACGAGATGGCGGAGATCCGGTAGTAGCGCACGCATGCGCCCGGACCTGGTACGCTTCCAGGTCCGGAGGCCGCGTAGGAGCGGCTCCATCTCACCCGGGGTGGAAGGTGTCGCGCTAGATGGAGGAGACAGGATGTCAGTAGATGAGACGATGGCCGAGTATCGGCAGAAGACGCTCGGCTCGGCCGGTGACGGTCCCGTCAAGATCGTCGTGCTCCAGCGGGGCTGGGTCCTGGTGGGCCGCTACCGCGAGGTCTCGGAGACTGAGCACGAGCTGACCGGGGCCAACGTGATCCGCTTCTGGGGCACCACCAAGGGCCTCGGCGAGCTGGTCGCCGGCCCCACGACCACGACCAGGCTGGACGCCTGCGGCCGGGCCAGCTTCCATCCTCAGACCGTGGTCTTCCGGCTCGATTGCGAGGAGGATGGATGGAAGACGCGCATTCGGTGATCGGGTCCGGGTCCGGGTACGGGTTCGGGTCCGGGTACGGGTACGGGGACGGGTACGGGTACGGGGACGGGTCCGGGGACGGGTCCGGGTACGGGGACGGGTCCGGGTCCGGGTACGGGTACGGGTTCGGGTACGGGTCCGGGTCCGGCTGGTAGGCGCACGCATGCGAGGGGCGGTCCAACGTGGACCGTCTCGGCCGCGTAGGAGCGGTGGCCCGCACTCTGCGGGTCGGTGTCGCGTCAGATTCATGGAGGAGACAGGGTGGACGAGTTGACGAGGGCCAAGGCCGACAAGCTGTTGGCGGCCGTGGAGCTTCTGCCAGAGGCCAGCGGCATGGGAGATCCCCTGGTCGAGCTGGGCTCGGACGGGGAGTCCGAAGACCGGGAGGACGATACCCAGGACGTCCAGGACGCGCTCCTGGATTTCCTGGACGCGGTGGCTTCGCTGAGGCGGGCAGCGGAGGCGGTCGGCCTGTCGGTCGTTCAGCCGACGCCCAAGCCGAGGCGCGGCTAGTGGCGAAGCTGTTCGTGGCGGTCATCGACCGCGACCCGGACCCGCAGCCGTGGCGCCGGACCTACCGGCCCAGCCCGGCTATCGGCATGGGGACGGACGCGGATGGTCCGCTGGACGAGTGGGACGCTCTGGCGCGCGAGCGGTACCAGTCACGCCAGTCCGTCGCCGGCACGCTGGTTGGGACGGATCGGGACGCGCTCATCCGGCGAGCCCTGGAGGTTCGTCGCAAGATGGGCGAGGGCTACCGAATCCTGGTCGGCGAGCTGACCGTCGAGGTCCGCGAGCCGGTCACCTTCGAGGAGACTCCCCTGCGTCTGATAGACTGAGCGGCGTCTCAACTCCATGAGCGCCGAGGGGCCGGACGGTTGCGTCCGGCCCCTTCTCTGTGTAGACTGTCCGGCGGTGGCGCCTGGTGTCCCGGAACACTGCAATGGGCCGGGAGACCGGCGGCGAAGGCTTGCAGGCTCATGGACCGTCGCGAGGACGCCGGCCCTCATACGGCCGGGCGGGACCCGGGGCGCCACCCAATCCACACAGACAAGGAGCAGCCCATGAGCGACACCCTGACCCTGGACGAGATCCAGCCCGGCGAGCACGCCGCGCCGGGGACCATCGGGGTCATTCCCATCGACAGCATCATCGTGCCCGAGGAGATGGGCCGCGAGCACGGCGACCTGGCCGGGCTGGCCGCCTCCATCCGGGCGCACGGGCTGCTCAACCCGCCCACGGTCAACCAGACGCCGGAGGGCTTCGTGCTGATCGCGGGCGGCCGGCGCATCGCGGCGGCGCGTCTGGCCGGCCTGGCCGAGATCCCGGTCCACGTCAAGGCCACGGCCGAGCAGTCCCAGGTCCGGGCCATGCGCCTGGTCGAGAACGTGCAGCGCCACAACCTGCACCCGCTGGACGAGGCCGAGGGCTACGAGCAGCTCCGGCGCGAGCACGGGATGAACCAGCAGGCCATCGCCAAGGCGGTGGGCCGCTCGCCCCTGCACGTCAGCAACCGGCTCAAGCTGCTGGGGCTGGCGCCGGACGTGCGCAGCCTGGTCGGGGTTCCCGAGGGCCTGAGCATCGGAGAGGCCGAGATCGTGGCTCGGATCTCCGACCACGACAGTCAGGGCAGCGCCGTCAAGCGCATCCTGGACGGCGGCCGGGCCGAGGAGGTGGTGGCTGCCCATCTGCGGGTCATCAGCAGCCACCAGGCCGAGGCCGAGGCCAGGAGCCGGCTCGGGGAGCAGGGCCTGACCGAGTTCACCGGCAGCCTGGGCCGGGACGGCTTCCTGGTCTCCCGTGAGGAGCCGGAGCCGGGCAAGCTCTACTGGCCCCAGGACCGGCCCGACGCGGCCGACTTCGCCTACCAGGTCAACGCCGACGCCTCGGTTTCGGCCGTGAGCACCAACCCGGGCGCCCACGAGCACGACGAGGACGTCCAGGTGGCGGCCAGCGCCCGCGCTCTGGGCACCCGCCGGGAGGTGGCCGAGGGGACGGCGGGGACCGACCAGAAGCCGCTCCAGCCGCTCGACCAGGACGAGGCCAGCAAGGAGCGGGCCAAGGCCGAGCGGGGCCGGCTGAGGATGCTCAAGCGCCGCGACGAGGAGCGCGAGGCGCATCTCAACAAGGTGGTCCGCAAGGCCGTGGCCTACCCCCGGGTGGGGGACTTCGTGCTCGCCAGCCTGCTGGAGGCGGTGCCGGCCAGCGCCCGAGAGGTCGCCTTCACGCGCCTGCGGGTGCCCAGGGGCGACCGCGAGGACGGCTTCGGCCAGGAGTGGAAGATCGAGGAGTACCTGGCCGAGAGCAAGGGCGACGGTCGGCTCCGGTTGGCCTACGCGGTGGCCCTGCAGCTCGCCGAGCAGGTCATGGAGGGAGCCGTCCGGAACCGGGGCGAGGAGCTGACGGGCCAGCCCCGGGACCAGGTCCAGCGCTATCTGGAGCACCTGGGCACGACCGGCTACCCGGGCTCCGAGGAGGAGTTCGCGCTGATCGGCGAGGAGCCGGAGCTGGAGGAGGGCTATCGCCCCGAGGGCGAGGCCGACGGCACGGAGCCACTGGCCTGATGCCGACCTGCTCAGTCTGCGGCCAGTCCTACCCGGAGGCGACCCAGCACCCCTGCCCGGGGCCGCCGCCGGCACCGCCTCCGCCGTCACCCAAGAAGTAGTCGAACTCTGGAGCCCTCCGGGCATTGTGCTCGGAGGGCTTCTTCGTGTATGGTGGTGGTTCTCATGGAGGAGAAGATGAACGCATCCCAGCGACTGGAGCGCGACGGCTCCGACTGGTCGGAGTGGCCGAGGCTGTGAGCGAGTACCCCGAGCACGACAGGATGATGGCCGCCAGGGACCGCTCTCAGGCCCAGGGCGAGCTGCTGGAGTGGTTGTCCGATCACGGCTACGTCATTACGCTCTGGCGGGGCCAGGTCGGCTCCGTGTTCGGCGACGGCGAGCTCAAGCCCTCCGGCTTCTACCCGGTCTATCGCTCGATCGAGGGGTGGCTGGCTGAGGTCCATGATATCGACCTGGACAAGATCGAGACAGAGAAGCGGACGATGCTGGAGCGGCAGCGGGCGCTCAACGAGGCCACATGATCCTCGGCGAGGACCTGAACTACCTCAGCCTGCGCGACCTGGGCGAGGTGCTGGGGCTGAGCCTGAACCAGCTCCACCACCTGATGCGGCGGGGCGTGTTCGTGGCCCGGGAGGCCCACAACCGGGTCTACTGCGTCCACGTCGAGCACATCCCCGAGATCGCCGACCGCATTCGCCGCTACCTGCACAAGCTGCCCTATCACCCGGGCGGCTCGGTGATCCTGGAGGACGCCGCCCACCAGCTCGGCATCACCCCGGCCCAGGTCTATGCGCTGCGCCGCATCGGCAAGCTGCGCTGGGCCGAGAACGAGCTACGGCACTTCATCGACCGGGAGAGCTTGGAGGAGCTGATGTGGGAGAGGGGCCTGGGCCGGCCTCGGTTGGTGGTCTGATGGCCGAGCCAATGTGCGGTTTCGGCGAGCAGGAGCCCTGCCGGCGGCCGGCGCCCTGGGCGGGCATGCTCAAGTTCGGCCCCTGGTGGACGGTGGTCTACCTGTGCGAGGAGCACGTCCCTCACTTCCAGCACATGATCGACCACTGGTCCAAGGGCATCGCCATCATGGGCTCGCTGGGCATCAACAAGGAGATCGTGAACGTCCGCAACCCGGAGGTCACTTACGGCCAGCCGCCGCCGCGTGAGCACTGGCCCCTGACCTGCGATATCTGCGGCCAGCCCCTGGTTCGTCACCGGGGAGTCTGGAAGGTCAGGCCCCAGCCCATGCAGTTCTTGAACGAGGACGACGCCCACCGCTACCAGCGGCTGCTCGACCACGAGCACCGACCGGGATGAGCGACAAGCAGCAGGAGTACAGCCACCACACCCCCAACCTGCCCTACCGGCACAAGAAGTGGGACGTGCCGGGCCAGGGCGAGCACGACGCCTACTGCCCCAAGTGCCGGCGCACCATGCGCTGGTCGCCGACCAGGAAGACGCGCGATGGCTGACGTCTACGAGGAGCTGCCCTTCCCCTGGGATCACCAGGGCGAGGGCGTGAGCCTGCTCACGGGCGGCTCCAGCGCGCTCTGGCTGGACCCTCGACTGGGCAAGACGCGGATCGCCGGGGAGGCTCTGCGGCTCCTGGAGGGGCTGGAGCGGGTGGCTCAGGTGGTGGTGGTCTGTCCGGTCAACGCCAAAGAGGTCTGGGCGCACTGGCTGCGGACCATGATGCCGCACTGGCCGGCCGAGAAGCTGCAGGGGCTGACGCCGGTCTACCTGGCCGCCAGCACGCGCGCCCTGATCGTCAACCCTGACGTGCTCGACGCCCAGGGCCGGGCCGGCAAGGGCTACCAGGGCTGGGCCGGCACCGTCGTGCAGTGGATGGGCGAGCGGCCCACGGTGCTGGTCCTGGACGAGTGTCACAAGTACGCCAGCAACCCCAACAGCGGGGAGTACAAGGCCGTGCAGCGGCTGGCGCTCTGCGCCGAGCGGGTCTGGGAGCTAACCGGCACCTTCTACGAGTCCAGCGCGCTCGACGCCCACTGGCAGCTCCGCATGCTGGGGCCGCGCTACCCCTTCTACTGGACCAAGCGTGAGACCTACGGCGAGCGCTTCTGTGAGCGCAAGTGGAACGGTTTCCGGGGCTATCTCAAGGAGGGGGTCCGCAAGGACGGGACCAGGTACAAGTACCGTTCCGGGGGCTACGACTACTCCGGCCTCAAGGACGGGGCCGAGCGGGAGCTGGTGCATGCCCTGGAGGGCGTGGTCCTGCGTCGTCGCCGAGACGAGTGCCTGGACGTGCCCGACGTGCGCTGGCTGCCGGTCTGGGTCGATCACCTCGACCAGCAGGTCAGCCTGCGCCGGGACGAGATGGCGGCCCTGCGCTCGGAGCTGGTGCTCATCAAGGCCCAGCGCACCATCGAGTTCGTGCAGGAGCTGAGAGAGCGGCCGGTCATCGTCTACGGCCATCACCGGGCCTTCTGTCGCAACGTCGCCAACCACTTCCGGGCACCGCTCATCTACGGGGCGACCGGGGAGCAGGAGCGGGTCCGGGTCCAGGCCGAGTTCATGGAGGGCCGGCACCCGGTCCTGGTGGCCAACCTGGCCCTGGACGCGATCGACCTGTCGATGGCCTGCGACGACGTCTACGGGGAGCTGGACTGGTCGGCCACCAAGCTCCGGCAGAGCAGCGATCGGAAGATAAACGGGATGGACAAGCGCGAGAAGCGAAGCCACGTCCTGCTCGTCTCGGGCTCGGTGGAGGAGGAGGTATGGAACCGGATACTGTTGAAGGGGCAGGCCATGGAGAGGCTGGACCTGGCGGCGCGAGCGCTCCGGGAGCTGGGCCTGAGCCTGGCCGAGCTGGGCTGATCGAGATCATCGAAGCTCATGAGCGGTCGTGGCACCCGGGCGAGGCAGGGTTGCTCGCCGATGCGATCATCAAGGCTGGCTGGCGTGAGGCGCCGCCTCGGCCGGAGGCCAACGAGGACGGCGTGGAGGTGGAGGCCGAGGGTTTCCTGCGCCGACTCGCTGGCTACCTGCGGGAAGGGACCGAGCTGAGCTTCTGCCTGGACCCGGTACAGGCCGAGAAGGCAGCCTACATGATCGAGCAGCGGTTGGCCCTGGAGGACGAGGCGACCGCTCGCATGGCCAGGCTGGCGGGCGGTATCGATCTGACGTGACCCTCTACCAGTGTCCGGCCTGCGGCCACATGCCGGCCGAGCACGGCCGCAGGGCTGTACCGGGGGAGAGGTCTTCACCGGTGGTCCGCAGATATCCGTACGCCGCTGCCCTTGTCGTGTTATGGTCAACGGCGAGCTGGCCGGAGATCCCGGCGCAACGCTGGCGACATCAGGTCGCTCCGGGTACCGGCCTGTCGGACCTGTCGACCAGCAGGCCAGCTCATCCACCCACATCATGGAGGAGACACCGATGGGACTCATGGATCAGATCAACGCGGGGGCGCCGCCCGCCCTGGCCGGGGGCGTGCCCTTCGCCAAGGGCGACGACCGCGCCCGACTCTGGGCGATGAAGACGCCCTTCGCGGTGATGACGCCGCCCATCACCCGGGCCAAGCGGACGGAGTTCCAGCAGCCCAACCAGGACCCCAACGAGTGGGTGCTGGACATCCGGCTCATGGAGTACCGGCCCGACGGCTCCTTCGGCTGGCAGATGCAGGACGACGGGGAGGGCGGCCTGGCCCCGGTCGAGCTGCGCCTGACCATGAGCTGCAACCAGACCCGCAACTACCAGATGCAGCAGATCGCGGCCTACGTGCAGGCCAACCCGTCCAGCGGCTTCGGCCCCATCCGGCTGGACAAGGGCCAGAGCCAGGGCAAGGGCGCCCCGCCCTGGATCTTCGTGGACTGGACGCTGGCCGCCGCCCCCGTCCAGCCCGTCTACCAGGCGCCGGCCGCCGTGGTCCCGGTGCCCCCTCCGCCCCCGGCCGAGGTCGCTCCGCCGCCGCCGCCGCCGTCAGACGACTACCAGTACCAGACCTTCAACGGTCTGCCCCACCGCTGGCGGTCGGGCATGGCGACCTGGGAGCCGGTGCCCCAGCCTCCGCCCCCGCTCAGCGGCGCGCGCGTGGTCGAGGGCGCGGCTCCGCCGGCCGGCACCACGGCTCCGCCCCAGGCGCCGCCGGGCCAGAGCGCCCAGCCCCTGCCGGCCACCCGGCTCCTGCAGGGCTTCAACAGCTCCGAGGGCATGGGCGCCCAGCAGATCGCCCAGCAGGGCGCCGACGGCAGCCAGATGCGACAGGCCGTCTACCAGGGCGAGGGTCGGGTCATGCAGCCGAGCGGCCTGGAGACTCAGAACGCGGCCCCCGAGCCGGAGCCCACAGGGGCCTCTCAGACGGCCGCCACGGCTCCGGCAGGTCCGGCCCTGGGCGTGGAGGCCAACGGGGCTCCTGCGCCGTCTGGCGCCCCCCAGCAGGGTGCCGTCCTGCCCATGCCGGCCCAGCAGCCGGCGCCGGCCAGCAACACGGCAGCCGGCCAGGCCCGGACCAACTACAACGCGGGCAAGCCGGTGGCGGTGACGCTGCACTGTCCGCAGTGCCTGCGCGACTTCTCGACCCCGGCCTACAGGGACCTGAACAGCGGCGAGTACCGGCAGACCCACATCTGCGTCAAGAAGCCGGGCGGGCCGGGCTCCATCGTGCTCGACGCCGAGGCTGCCGTCCGGGCCATGGTGGGCGTGTGAGCCCCGAGGACGAGGCGATTCGAGCCCTTCGCGACACGATCGTCCGAATCAACAAGAGGACGGAGGAGCGTGGGCCTGTCCCCGAGCTGACAGTGCGGGTCCTGGTGGACATCCGCAAGCTGTTGATGGGTCTGGCCTGGCTGGCCGTCATCGCCATCAGCGGAGAGGAGGCGTGAGGAGTCACTGGCTGACGGACGTGCTGGAGCAGGGGCTGCGCGAGGTCCCCACCGAGACCCTGCAGGACATGGCCGCTCGCCACGTCCTCAGCAAGGACTTCACGCGGGTGGAGGCGGACGGTCGGGTCAAGCGCATCAGCCCCACCCTGCTCAGCAACGAGTGCCGGCTGGCCCGGCTCAAGCGCTACCGGGGCCACGCCAGCCAGCCCGGCGAGACGCGCCGGAACATGCGCCAGGGTCGGCCCTCGGCCTCCTCCTCCATCCACTTCATCCGGGGCTACTTCGGCGAGGGCATGGTGACGGCGGCGCTCAAGGCGTGCGCCGAGACCTACGTGGACTTCGTGGGCGACGGCACCGAGCAGGTCACCCGCGCCGGCCAGGGGCTGGGCACGCTCTGGCCGGCCTATGACGTGCTCGGCGTCTCGCCGACCATGAAGTTCGAGTGCCAGGTCCAGGGTGCCAACTACCTGGCCTACCCGGACGTGGTGCTGCTGCGGGAGGGGGAGATGGAGCTGGCGCAGCTCAAGTGCCCCAGCGTCTTCGCCATCAACCGCTACCGCAACGACACCACGGACCTGCGCCGCCGCTACGAGCCCCAGGCCATCGCCGAGATGTTCATCGGCCGTCAGATGGGCCTGCCCATCGTCCGCAACCACATCCTGGCCTACAGCTTCGAGGGCTTCGTGCCCGGCTCGGCCGAGGCCAAGGGCGGCCTGGAGGTCAACGTCGTCGTGGAGACGGTGGAGTGGCGCGAGGACATGGAACAGTGGGTGCTCAGCCAGGCCGAGGAGATCCTGGAGGATGACCGCAACGCGGACGCTGGGCGCTGGGTGCCCGGCTACCCCCAGGAGAACGCCAACAAGTGGCCCTGCTCCTACTGCTCCCACCCTCGGGTGCCGAGCGATACGGGCATGGTCGGATGCGAGGAGAACGAGAAGTGGGAAACACCCTCCACGAGCAGCCCGTCCCCGGCCCCGATGCGGACGTTGGCGCCGCCGCCGCAGCTCCGGAGATGAGGACAAGGACGCGGCCCGGCTCGGAGCCGGTCCCGGCGCTGAACGACGTGCTGGAGGGGCGGTCCCCGTACCGACCGGATGGCGACTTCGTCACGGGCGAGGCCGAGCGGAGGGACTACCCCTCGCCACCGGAGCCGCCGCCCTTGGCCGACGTGAGGTGGATCGCCCCCAAGGCGTCAGCCGTCCGCCGCATGGCCGACCGGGTCGCTGACCTGGAGATCCAGGTGGAGGCCCAGAACGCGCACATCGCCTTCCTCCACGACCAGCTCGACCAGGTCGTGGAGCAGATCCAGACCATCCATCTCGACTTGGGCATGGGCGGCGGCTGGCGGCCGACCGTGCGAGCGCCCCATGCCAACGAGCCGGCGGCCCAGTCGTAGGCCGCCTCTCAGCGATGCCGTGGTGGCCGAGATCCGGGCCTGGGCGGAGGCCAGCCGGGAGGACCCGGACCTGCTCTGGCGAGTCGCGCCCAGGTTCGGTCCGACCATCTCGCCCCAGCCCTACGAGCGCGACGACAGGGCGGTCCTGTGGTCCTGTCGCGTCTGTCGAGGGACCTTCGAGTGTCATGCCTGGCTGGCCCTTGCCCACGGTACGGGACGTGGCTGCTGGCACGGTCAATCCGTCTGGTACTACCAATGGAGGTGACGCCTATGCCCTTCATCCCCTGTCCAGTCTGCGGCTCGTCCGACTGTCCTGGCTGCGGCGATGGCTGACGACGACCAGTGACGGGCTGCCCTCACGCCCAGTACCCGGGCCAGGTCTGCGACGACTGCCGGAGGGAGGCGGAGATGCCCACCAAGCGATCGCCCCCGCCCCCGCCCCCGCCTCCGGAGCCAAGCGATGAATGATACGATCCGCCAGCAGCACCGGCTGGTCGAGGCCCTGGACCTGACCGGGAGTTGGGCCACCGTGACCAAGACGTACCTGACGTCGCGCTCCTCCATCCCGCCCGGCTGCTGGTTCCTGGGCTGGTCGCGCTTCGCCATCATCTGGGCCGACCTGGTGCCGAGGCACGTCGCTGCGCGAGAGGTACACTGGGTCTCGGCCCACCACCTGGAGCCGGTGCACGGGGATGCGCCGATCTCGGGCGTTCGCTGGGTCACCGTCTTTCGCAGCATGCAGGAGTTCCCGCACCGGCAGGCGCTCCTGCATCAGGTCGGGTTCGATGTCTGGAACGGGCCTTTCGGGCTCATGGAGCTGATGCCGACCCAGGTCGGCTGGAGGTGGAACGAGTGAACCGAGCGCGCAATACCTGCAACTGCAACTGCTCGGACTGCGTGGCCAACCGAGCGGACAGGAACGACGGCAAGCACTGCGGCGTGCGCTCGTCCGGATGCTTCCACTGATGGATGTCAAGCTGGTCGGCGTCGAGCTGGTCAAGGAGCGGCGCGAGCTGCCTCTCGACCATCCGGCGTACAGACTGCCCCAGGATCTCACGACGGAGGCGGCCAGGCTGGCGGCCCAGCTCAACGCCAAGACGCCCATCTGGCAGGACTACGTCGTGGTGTACCTGGAGCTGGAGCACGGGATCAAGCTCAAGCTCATGGAGGAGCTGGTGGAGGGCATGGTCCACCATGTCACCGAGCACGGTATTCGCAGCCGGTACGTGCGTGTCGAGGGCGTGCGCGTCGAGGTGGACCAGGCGTGCCCATGAACCGCGACACCAGGCGCCGGCTGGTGCAGCTCCACTCGCTCAAGGACGGCGGCCCGGAGGATGCCTGCCGGCTCTGCGCCTTCATCCGGGTCCAGCTCGTGGGCGACAGGGACCGCCTCTACAGGGACCGCGAGGGCCGCTCGATCGACCTGCCCATCGCCGAGCGCCTGCACCCGCCCCAGGGTCTGAGCTGGGCCAACGCGGTCCAGAACGCGCCCGACTGCACTTGGTGCGTCAGGGGCGTCGTCACCACCAAGCACGCCCAGGGCGAGAACCGGGAGACCTGCGGCCATTGCAGCGGCACCGGCAAGCGCTTCAAGGGCGACGAGTGGGCGCCGCTCTGCCAGTTCTGCGCCCAGGCCGTCCACGCCTGGCTGGAGATCCGCGCCCAGGCCCACGTCCGCAAGCACGCGCCGGCCGGCGGTAAGATCGTGGTCGCCACCGAGGCCATGGTCCAGCAGGCCCTGGCCGGCGTCCAGCAGCTCAACCGGCAGGTTCCCGGGCTGGGGAGGATACTCATAGGGTGACCACCTACCACGGCCGGCACACCATCACCTGCTACTGGCCTGGCTGCGACGTCCAGGTCACGGGCGAGGCGCAGAGCGAAGAGAGCCAGACCGATGCCGACAACAAGGCCGAGACCAGCGCCAAGCAGAGCTTCGAGCAGGCGGCCCACCGGCACGACGAGGGAGGCAGCTCGGGGTCCTCGGACAGTGGGAGCGGCGGCGGCGGCGGCGACCGGCCGCCTCGGGACTCCGGCAGCCCGCTCCGGACCCACCGCTGGTAACCGTGATCTACGATCGCCGCTATGACCCGCCCGTGCCCATGATGCCGGACGGCAAGGGCGGGCTCACGATCGACCGCCGCCAGCAGCGGCTGGAGGCTCGCAAATGCCCGGACTGCCCGGAGAAGCTGGCCGCTCGTGGCCATCGCCACGCCGGCTGGTTCGCCTGTCGATGTTGTCAACGCTCATGGAGAAGGGAGGCCAACGGACACTATGCTGAACAGAGCACAGCTCTCCCGCCGTGCGATCACGCCCCGCTTCGCCCGCACGACGGCCGTCAAGGAGCTGATGGAGGCGCTGACCGAGGAGCAGGCCGCTGACCGCTGGCTGGCCCTCCAGGTTCGACTCAGCGATGCCTGGCTGGGAGTGCTGGAGGGTTACATGCGAGAGGAGGTGGAGCGAA
>WNEY01000070.1_pt1 | contig 43642 bp, 43 predicted proteins | sample 5400531 | NCBI WGS metagenome assembly WNEY01 (sample SAMN13153338, study PRJNA577476) | soil metagenome | isolation source: 200 cm saprolite under Douglas fir tree site 1 | place: USA:California | collected 2015-04-18 | reverse complement strand
ACGGAGCGGACATTCGCCAACGCGATCGGCACGGCGGCTTTGTGCCAAGAGCGGACATTCAAGGTGGCCAGAAAATCATCATCCGAATTGGTAGTGCCCGCGGCCATATCAAATTAAAGCACTCCCTTATTCAGGAACGGATTGTCAATTCAATCCAGCCTAATAGCACTACGGTCCGCCGGGTCAACGCAAAGTGCGATGAAGGCGTCCAATTGTTACCGCAGAAAATTCCCGACCTCCTCAAAAAAACGGCTCCACACGGGGTCGCTTTGCAGAATCATGTGATTTCGGCCATCGAGCGCGACGAAGCGCGCGCCGCGGATACCCGCGGCAACTCGGCGACCTTCGTCGAACGGCTGCATCGCATCGTTGCGGCAATGGAGCACAAGCGTTGGAGCGGTTACCCGCGAGAGGAGGTCCGTCACGTCGATGTCGTCCACGATCTGTCGCAGCCGCACCGCGTTCTCTGGCGAGGTTGTGATTCGCTGCATGTCGTTGAACGATCGCATCTGCTCGGCGGTAGCGCCAGGCATGAAGAGCGAGGTGAACAATTGGCGGAATGCCGGGTTCTCCTGCCCCCAACCTTGGCGTATCAGGGTGGTTATGGCGTCCGAGCCTTCGATGTCCTGCTGTGATCCGCGCTTGCGTCGGCCGCGTGCAAACCCCCCGTAAAGTACCAGATGGCTAACGCGTTCCGGGTGGCGTACGGCATAGCCGATCGAAATCGCACAACCTTGGGACATGCCGAGGAGGGCGAATCGACCGACGCCAGTTGCTTCGACCACGCTCTCGAGATCGCGCACGAAAGCCTCCAACGAAAGGTCCTCCACCTCCCAGTCGGACAGGCCGTTGCCGCGGGCGTCGTAGCGGATCAGCCGGTGTTCGCAAGCGATCGCGTGTAAGAACGAACTCCAGACCGGGCTTTCCCAGTCGTATTCCAGGTGATTGAGCCAGTTGGCTGCCTTGACCAAGGGGGGCCCCCGACCTACCTCCGCATAGGCGATACGGACGCTATCGGACGTCGTACAGAAATGAATCTCGTGCCGGAGGCTGGGTAGCGGGGTCGGTGGGTCGGTTTTCGCCCCTGGTTTGCCTAAATCGCTCGTCGGCTTCTCCGCGTCTTTGACCTCGCCGACGAAGCGGATCCCCTTGCGTGCGATAGTGCGGATCAGATTTTGCCGCTCACCGCTGTCGCCGACCGCCTTGCGCACGGCATTGATGCGGCTGGTCAGTGTCGATTCCGATACAATCCGCCCACCCCAGACCCCCGCGATGAGATCGTCCTTGCTGACCACATGGTCCCGATTCTGGATGAGATAGACGAGTAGGTCGAAAACTTGGGGTTCGAGCGCTATCAGTTCCACGCCGCGCCGAAGCTCACGGCGGTCCACATCAAGTGCATGATCGCCAAAGAGAAATTGCACGTCGGCTCCCTCTGATGACCAGCCGCGGGCCAAGCAATAATCAAGACTATCTCAAGAGCAAATCAAGCGCATCCCAAAGTCTTTCGGCCGACTTCAAGTGATCCTGTGGCTATCGATAGCGATCCTCGCAATCGAAAATTACCGGAGGATGCCATGCAGACCGACACGATCCGCCGTTGCACCAACGGCACCATCGACCTCGACTACTACCGCGCCAGGGCCCTGTCAGAGCGCGCAGCTGTCAGTACAGCTTTCTTTAACGAGGCCGCGAAACTCGTCCGACCCTTGATTGCGGTCACAGTTATCGTCGTGACGCTATTCATGATGCCCAAACGGGAAATAACGCAAGAAGGCAAGGCGGTGGCCCTGCTTTCTGTCAACACCTTGTCAAAGGGTAATTGAGCTCACACCAGAAATTGTTTCCGCACAATTCGTAGGAGGTTCTGATGAAAAGATTCGCAGCGTTTCTTTACGGACTCGCAGCCTACGTCGTCTTCTTCTTCACTTTCCTCTATGCCATCGGCTTCGTCACAGACCTGGTAGTACCGAAAACGATCGACACCGGAATACTTGTGTCGACCGCAGAAGCGCTCGTGGTCAATATCCTGTTGATGTCGCTGTTCGCCGTGCAGCACAGCGTCATGGCACGACCGCAATTCAAGCGATGGTGGACACGGTTTGTCCCACCATCGGTCGAACGCAGCACTTATGTATTGTTTGCCAGTCTGTCGCTCATCTTACTATTCTGGCAGTGGCGTCCGATTCCGGCCGTGGTGTGGCAGGTGACGAATCCGCAAATCGCGATGGCAGTGACCGGTCTATCATTCGCTGGATGGATGCTCGTTCTCCTCAGCACCTTCATGATTAACCATTTCGAACTGTTCGGGCTGCATCAGGTCGTCAACAATCTTGCCGGGCGTAAATCAGCGCAGCCTCAATTCAAGACGCCGGCGCTGTACAAGGTTGTCCGCCATCCAATCTATCTTGGCTTCATTATCGCCTTTTGGGCAGCGCCCGTGATGACGATGGGACACCTGCTGTTCGCCGCGGTCACGACAGCGTATATTTTCGTCGGCATCTTCCTAGAGGAGCGCGATCTAATCGAATTTTTCGGCGACGACTACCGGCGCTACCGTTCGCGTGTGGCGATGCTCGTGCCATTCTGGCGGAAGTAGGCTTAGGCACCAATAAGGGCCGCAACCGATCTGATCTGAATTTCGGATGAAATTAAAGCCCCGGCATCGTCCGGGGCTTTTTATTTAGCGATCGCGTTGCGGATGTCCGCTTTGGGTAAAAAGCAGCCACACCGGTATGTCCAAGTCACGTCCCGCTTTACTCCCGACAACGAACATTCGTCGGTGCGCCTACGTCTGCATTTGGCCGCCCGTTTATGAGTCTACGTCCGCTATTTTCCACGGAGCGGACATTCGCCCACGCGATAGGCCTGTCGGCTTTGTGCAGAAGCGGACACGCACCCGGGATGCGGTCATAGCGGCGGGGACGACCAAGGGCTTGAAACCCGACTGGCCTGCGTCAAACATTTTGCGTCAAAAGCCCCTGATACTGATATGATCGTGGGGCGCACGTTTAAGCGCGATAACACATCGGGAGGAATGTCAATGAAACGCGTCTCTCTGATAGCTGGTTTGCTTTTGTTTGGTCTGCTGCCTCTCCCCGCAACGGCGGATGACCATGTTGTCGTTTCCCCGGACAAATTGAAATGGGGTGCTGCCCCGCCGGCGTTCCCGAAGGGCGCGCAGATTGCCGTGGTGACCGGCGACCCGTCGAAGGAGGGGCTCTATGTCCTTCGCTTAAAGTTGCCCGCTGGATACAAAGTTCCGGCGCATTCTCACCCGAATGATGAGAATGTCACCGTCATCTCTGGAACATTCAACATCGGAATGGGTGACAAACTCGATGAGAAAAAGGGAGATGCTGTCAAGGCCGGAGGGTTTTCTCTCCAGCCGAAGGGAATGACGCACTATGCGTGGTTCACTGAAGAAACGATCGTCCAAGTGCACGGGATGGGACCGGGAGGCATCACCTACGTGAATCCGGCCGACGATCCGCGCAAGAACAACTAGAACTTAAATATAGGCCCCGCCAACGCGGCGGGCGGGGCCTTGCGTCTTCGGATTCGGCCTTTCAATCGCGCTGCAAGACCGATCAGCGGTCATAAGGCGCTTGGAGAATATAACCGGTGCCGACTGACTGTCCGGGCGATATCCCCGTTTCTTTCCTTGCTGGCCTGTGTCCGCAGTTTTAAGCTCACCTCGTCACAATAAACATTGTCGCCCTGAACCATGACCAAGCGAGCTGGCGCGGCTTCGATCGGTTGCACGTTCAGCATCGGGTTGTCGGCGCTGGCCATCGCAGCGTTTCCTTCCTTGGCTCGCGCCCAATCTGCCGACCTGGTGCTGTGCGACCGGGTGGCCGCCGAACCTGCCGATCCCGACAAGCCGGCGGGCGTCAGGGGGGTGAGCGAAATCGCCCCGGCCGATATCGCGACCGCCATCAAGTACTGCAAGATCGCTGCAGCTGGATCGCGCCGCGCGCTTTATCAGCTCGGTCGCGCCTACGCCGCCAATCAGCAAATGCCTGAAGCCCTCGGCGCCTACCGCAAGGCGGCCGACAAGGGAAGCACGTCGGCCATGGTCGAGCTCGGCGTGCACTTTGGGACCGGCGTGGGCGTTGCCAAGGACGAGGTTCAGGCGCGGAAGCTGTTCGAGCGCGCGGCCGACGCGGGCAATCCGCGCGGCGTCAGCAATCTCGCGGCGCTTGGCGGCGGCAGCCCGTCGGATTCGATCAAGGCGCGAGCTTTACTGTTGAAAGGGGCGGAGGCGAATTCGGCAGCGGCGCAGTATCAGCTCGGCTTGATGATGGCGGAGGGCGTCGGCGGGCCGAAGGACGATATTGCCGCGCGGGCGTTGTTTGAAAAAGCCGCGGCGCAAGATCATCCGGGGGCGCTAGAGCGGATGGGCGCGTTTGCGCGCGACGGCCGCGGCGGAGCGCAGGATTCAACCGCCGCGAAGGCGTATTTCGAGCGGGCTGCGACGCGCGGCAATGAAGATGCCAAGGCGGCACTCAAGCGGATGGAATGCGGCTGGGTGCTCAAGGATAAGCGCGGAAACGTCGTAGGCTGCCTTTAGATGCACTGAGCGCTAAGCACGCGGCGGCCGGCGCCGCTCGTGGAACCAGGGGCGGTACTCCGTCATCTTCGCGCGCTGCGCCCGCGGCGCATACCGCTTGCACGTCGAGGCCTCGTCACTCCTGTCCGGCGCGCCCCAGCGCAGCTCGACGCAGTCGTTCAAATTGTACGCCATCTCCAGATCCGCCGCGCGGTCGATCACGTCCTTGAGCGCGAGCGTCCACGAAGAGCCGTCGCTGCGCGTATATGAAAACTTGCGCGCCGCAAGCTCCGAGGCGAGCACACTGTCCAATTCGGCCTTCACGTCGGCGACGCTCTTCCCCTGCGGCATCGCGTAGCGCTCGGGCCGCCGCGCGACGCGATCCGGAAACCCGCGCACCACATCCATCGCGATCAACAGGCGCAAATCGCGCGCCGGCGTCGCGAAATCTTCCCACGCGCCCGTCGTCTCGAAGATCGACGGGCCCTCGGGCATGGCCGCGTCGGCGCCGCCCTTGCTCTGGAACTTTCGCCCGTTTTCGACCGACGTCACGCGCGCCTTCACCTGCTCTTCGAGCGAAGTGACCGCCTCCTTCATCGCGCGTAAAGGCTCAAGCGGCGCCGGCGACATCACGTCATCCATTCGATCATAAAAGTCTTCGATCCCGAGCCGCGACTGATCGAGCGAATAATCGCCGTACTGCGGATTTTTCGCGATTTCGTCGTTGGTCAGCCGCCGCAAGACGCCGTTCTTCTCGCGCACGATCGGCCGGAAGCGCTTGAACCCGGGGCCGCCGAGCGCGGGATCCTGCGCGAACAAGAAATTGCCGCGCCAAAAACGCTTTCGCGCGACCGTCCCGTCGGGCTGCGCGTCGACCGCGAGCAAGACACCCGCCGCGCCGTCCGACTGCGGCAGACGCTTTGCCAGCACCAACATGTGCCCGTAGGGATCCGCGTACACGGTCCCCGGGCGCAGCGTCTCCCGGTTCAGCGGCACGGGATAATAATCGGTGTTCTCGTCGTTCGCCCGCGTTCGCCCGTTTCCGGAATGGACGCCGTCGGCGACGGTCCGCGAATACTGGCCGAATGACGCCGCGAGCCCCAGCGGCTTCGCCGCAGGTCCCGGCGTCGTCGCCGCAAGTCCGCTCACCGGAGGCGCGACTGGCTGGCGAAGCGTCTCCGACGGGGTGGGGGACGCGATCCTTTGTTCGGGTGGGGCCTCGAGATTTTGAATGTTCCACCAGGCGTGGCACTTCGGCGGCTCGCCGCCGCCGCCGCGCGAGCACTTCGAGTAGCCGAACGGCAGCCCCATCTTGAAGGCGAAATACGCGCGCAAAAAGTACGGAAGGTCGGCGCAATCGGGGCGAAGGATCATCCCCATGGAGTCTTCGCGGAGACCCAAATGGTTGAACAGGAAATTGCGCGATCGATCGCGCAGCACTTCGTGCAGCGCCGGCCAGGACGGGGCCGCGTCGAGCGGCGCGTCGAAAAGCTTCTCGATCCACGCCGAATACAAATTTTCCGTCGCGCGAGTCCACGTATTGCGCACGGGCCAGACGCTCCCCGCCGCCGCGCCCGGTGGCGGCGGCGCGTCGGCCCGCACGGCGATCTCGCGCATGATCGTGTTGCACTCGCCCGGCGCGCGGTCGCGCGCGAGCGTCGCGCGCCACGTCCCCGCGGCGGGCGAGGCGACCTCGGCGAACCAGACATACGGCGGCCCGCCGTGCCGGTCGCGCGATTTGGCCGCGATGCTTCCATCCGGCGCAATCAGCGAAAGCTCGCCCTCGATCGGCTTCTCCGCGGCGAAGACGACGCGCAAAGGGGCGCCTTTCCACGGCGCGATCGGCGAGGGCAAGACCGCGAGCTCGGCCGCGTCCTCGCAGAGGCCGGATGGACCTTCGGCTCGTGCGTCCACCGCTGCGAAAGGGAAGACAAAAAATGCTGTGATCGGCACCAAAGCTGTCACCGCAGCGGCAAACTGGCGCGTGAGATACAATCGAGCCCCCTTCCTGGAGCACCCTCGAACTGCATTCGATTCCCGCAGCCAAGGCCGGATGGCAGGATACCGAATCGGCGAGGATCAGTCAGCGGAAATGAAGGCAATTTTGCAACCGGCCGGCCTTCGCCAAGGCCGCTTATGTTCGCCATGGGGCAAGGCGGACATGGCGGTCTTCCAAGTCACCTCCGCTTTACTCCCGATCACGAACATTCGTCGGCGCGACCTAACATTTTGCAGGAGCATGATCTTTTCCGAAAACCGGTTCCCACTTTTCGGGATCACGCTCTAACGAAGCAATTTGTTCTCGCGCGCGAGCTCCGCGAGCCCTCGCTCCGGGCGCGCGCCGAGGTGGGAAATCACCTCGGCCGCCGCGAGCGCGCCGAGGCGGGCCGATGTCGCGTACGGCAATCCGCGCGCGAAGCCGTAGAGAAACCCCGCCGCGAACAGATCGCCGGCGCCGGTGGTGTCGACGACCTCGTCCACCGGAAACGCGTCGACCGCTTCGATCTTTTCCTTTGTGACCACGAGCGCACCCTTTTCACTGCGCGTGACCACCGCGAGCTTCGCGTCCTTGCGCAGCGCCGCGACGGCGCTGTCGAAATCGGCGGTCTGGTAGAGGCTTTTCAATTCGGATTCGTTCGCGAACAACAGATCGACGGTGCCGTTCGCGACAAGTGAACGAAACTCGTCGCGGTAGCGGTCGACGCAGAAAGGATCGGAGAGCGTCAGCGCGACGGTGCGCTTGGCGCCATGCGCGATCCGCGCCGCCTTGAGGAAGGCGTCCTTGGCGTTTTGCGGATCCCACAGATAGCCTTCGAGATAGGTGACCTTCGCGGCCGCGATTTCCGCTTCCGCGACCTCCGCCGCGGACAGGAGCTGGGCGGCGCCCAGATAAGTGTTCATCGTGCGCTCGCCGTCGGGGGTCACCAGAATGTAGGAGCGCGCGGTCGAGGGGCCGTTCTTGAACGGCGGGGTCGAAAAGCCGACGCCGGCGGCGCGAATGTCGTGGGTGAAGACGGCGCCGAGCGCGTCGTCCTTGACGGTGCCGACGAAAGCGGCTTTGCCGCCGAAGGAGGCGACGCCGACGATCGTATTTGCCGCCGAGCCGCCGGAAATCTCGATACCCGGGCCCATCGCGGCGTAGATCGCCTCGGCGCGGGCCTCGTCGATCAGCGCCATCGAGCCCTTGGCCATGCCGTACTTGACCAGAAAATCGTCCTCGGCGCGCGCGAGCACGTCGACGATGGCGTTGCCGATGCCGATGACGTCGTAGCGCTCGCGCATTCAGCCCTCCGGACGGACGCGCGGCGGTAGCAAAGCGGGTGGATCGGGGCAATAGCAGCGGGCGGCGGCTTTCCTCCCCTTGCTCCTCGCCTCCCCGCCATGGCATGACCCGGCGCCGCAATCCGGGTGTATTTTGCATGGCCGCCATCCAAGAACGCGTGTTTTCCGGCGTGCAGCCGACCGGCAATCTGCACCTCGGCAACTATCTCGGCGCGATCAAGCGCTTCGTCGACCTGCAGACGAAGTACGACTGCATCTATTGCGTCGTCGACCTGCACGCGATCACGGTGTGGCAAGAGCCCGACGAGCTCGCGCGAAACATCCGCGAGGTCGCGGCGGCCTTCATCGCCTGCGGCATCGATCCTGCGAAGCACATCGTCTTCAACCAGAGCCAGGTCGCCGAACACGCGGAGCTGGCGTGGATCTTCAGCTGCGTCGCCCGCATGGGCTGGCTCAACCGCATGACGCAGTTCAAGGAGAAGGCCGGCAAGGACCGCGAGAACGCCTCGGTCGGGCTTTACGCCTATCCGACCCTGATGGCCGCCGACATCCTGGTTTATCGCGCCACCCACGTTCCGGTGGGCGATGACCAGAAGCAGCATCTGGAGCTCGCGCGCGACATCGCGCAAAAATTCAACAACGATTTCGCCGCGCAAATCGCCAAGCTCGGCCTGGGTGAAGCGTTCTTTCCGCTCACCGAGCCGCTGATTTCCGGTCCCGCCACGCGCGTGATGTCGTTGCGCGACGGCAGCAAGAAAATGTCGAAGTCCGACGCCTCCGACTATTCGCGCATCAACCTCACCGACGGCGCCGACGACATCGCGCAGAAGATCAAAAAGGCGCGCACCGATCCCGAACCCCTGCCCGCCGACGAGGCGGCGCTCGCCAAGCGGCCGGAGGCCGACAACCTCGTCGGCATCTTTGCCGCGCTCGCCGACCAGCCGAAGGCCGACGTGCTCGCGGAATACGGCGGCGCGCAGTTCTCGCGCTTCAAGGACGCGCTGACGGCGCTCGCCGTCGAAAAGCTCGGGCCGATCGGCGCCGAGATGAAACGGCTGGTGCGGGACGAGAAACACATCGATGCGATTCTCGCCGATGGTGCGGCGCGGGCGCGAAAACTCGCCGCCGAGACCATGAACCACGTCAAGGATATCGTCGGTTTCGTGCGGAGTTGACGCGGGGCGCTTGTGCCCGGCCGCCCGCGCATGCCAGCATCCGATACCGGGACTGAGGCATGAGCCGAACGCGCAAAAGCTACGAACCCGGCCATCAGCGCAAATTCCTCGTCGTCATCGACGACACGCCGGAATGCGATCGCGCCGTTTATTACGGCAGCCGCCGCGCCGCCCGCACCAACGGCAAGCTCACCATGGTCACGGTGGTTCCGGTCGGCGAGGTCAATCAGCAATGGCTCGGGGTCGGCGACCTGATGCGCGCCGAGGCGCATGAGGAGGCCGAGAAGCGGCTCGACCATTTCGCGTTGCGCGCGAAGAACCTCGCCGGCATCGACCCGGAGCGCATCGTGCGCGAGGGCGGCAAGGCCGACGAGGTGCTGAAAGTGATCGACGAGGACGAGGATATCGCGGTCCTCGTGCTCGCGGCCGGCATCGGCAAGGAGGGCCCCGGCCCCCTGGTGAGCTCGATCGTGGCCACGGGTTCCGCCTCCTTCCCGATCCCGATCACCATCGTGCCCGGCAACCTCTCGGACGAGGAATTGGACGCGCTTTCGTAAGCCTTCCGAAAGCGGCGCGAAGGCACTACATATAGCTCGAGTTCAGAGGGGGCCGAAAAGCGGCCCGGGAGACCGTCCATGTTCATCCAGACCGAAGCGACACCCAATCCGGCGTCGATGAAATTCCTGCCGGGGCGCACGGTGTTAGAAGCGGGCACGCTCGACATGCGCGACGCCGAAAGCGCGGCGCAGTCGCCGCTGGCGGCCAAGCTGTTCGCGATCCCCAACGTCGCCGGCGTTTTCTTCGGGCAGGACTACATCGCCGTCACCAAATCGGACGGTGAGTGGAACCACCTGAAGCCCGCCATCCTCGGCGCGGTGATGGAGCACTTCCTCTCCGGCGAGCCGATCGTGCGCGAGGGCGCGGATATCGCCGCCGTGGGCGGCAGCGACGCCGGCGAGTTCTTCGACGCGAAGGACGCGCCGATGGTCGCGACCATCAAGGAGCTGATCGAGACGCGCGTGCGCCCCGCGGTCGCCTCCGACGGCGGCGACATCACCTTCAAGGGCTACCGTGACGGCGTCGTCTATCTCAACATGCGCGGCGCCTGCTCGGGCTGCCCGTCGTCGACGGCGACGCTGAAAAACGGAATCGAGAATCTGTTGCGCCACTTCGTGCCGGACGTGACCGAGGTGCGGCCGGTCTGACGCCGGCGGGCCACGGGTCACGATCAGCATCGCCATGCGGCTGCTCGCGATCGACACGGCGCTCGACGCCTGTTCCGTCACCGTTTTCGATACCGAACGCGACCGGCCGCTTGCCATCGAATCGCGCGAGATCGGACGCGGCCACGCGGAACTCTTGGTGCCGCTGGTCGATCAAACGATGAAGGCGGTGGGCGTGAAGTTCGACGGCATCGACCGGATCGCGGTCACCGTCGGACCGGGCAGCTTCACGGGCCTGCGCGTCGGGCTGTCGGCCGCGCGCGGCTTCGCGCTCGCCGCCTCCAAAGTGGCGGTCGGCGTCACCACGCTCGCCGCCTTCACCGCGCCGCTGATCGCCGAGAACGAGGCGGTGCCGGTCGTCGCCGCGATCGACGCCAAGCACGGCAATCTTTACCTGCAGATGGTGGGCGCGGGCGGGCGGACGCTGATCGCGCCGCGCGCGCTCAGTCTGCGCGAGGCGATCCGGGCGATCGCGCTCGGGCCGGTGCGGCTCGTCGGCACCGCCGCCGCGATGCTCGCGGCGCACTGGCCGAAAGGCGCGCCGGTGCCCCTCCTCGTCGATGACCGCCGCGCACCCGATGTCACCTGGGTCGCGCGCCTGGGCGCCGCCGCCGATCCCGAGCGCGCGAAACCGCGCCCGCTTTATCTGCGCCGGCCGGACGCGACGCCGCGCGATACCGCGGTGGCGCGGCAATGAAGGCTTTGCTCGATAAATTTTTCCGCCGGGCGCCGACGACGATTTTCGACGCGAGAGCCGCCGACGCGGCGGCGCTTGCCGCCCTGCACGGGCGTTCCTTCGCGCGCGGCTGGAGCGAAAGCGAATTCGAGCGGCTCTTGTCGGACAGGGCCGTGGTCGCGCACGTCGCGCGCGCGGGAAGCCGAGGCGAACCTGCCGGATTCATGCTCTCGCGCCGCGCCGCGGACGAAGCGGAAATCCTCACCGTGGCGGTCGCGCCCGCCACGCGCGGCCAGGGCATCGCGCGCGAGTTGCTCGCGCGCCATCTCGGACGGCTCGCGGCGCTCGGGGTGGCGCGCGTCTTTCTCGAAGTCGACGACGGCAACCGGCCGGCGCGGTCGCTCTACGCGCGCGCGGGCTTTCGCGAGGTCGGCCGGCGCGAGGGCTATTATGCCGGCGCCGAGCGCCCAGGCGCGGCGCTCACGCTGCGGCGGGATCTCGTATAGTCATGGATGGACGCGGCTCCGCTCCCTGCCTAAACTCTTTCGTTTCCGGCCGGACAGAGCGATGAAACGCGCGAGCGCACAACAGCCGGCCTCGATCGAAGAGGCATGCACGGCGAGCGGCATGCGCATGACCGAGCAGCGCCGCGTGATCGCGCGGGTGCTCGGCGCCTCGCGCGACCATCCCGACGTCGAGGAGCTCTACAAGCGGGCGGTCAAGATCGACGACAAGATTTCGATCTCGACCGTCTATCGCACGGTGCGGCTGTTCGAGGACGCCGGCATCATCGAGCGCCACGACTTTCGCGAAGGGCGCGCGCGCTACGAGAAGGTTCCGGGCCAGCATCACGACCATCTCATCGACCTGCGCAGCGGCAAGGTGACCGAGTTCCGCTCGGAGGAAATCGAAAAACTACAAGAAGAAATCGCGCGGCGTCTCGGCTACAAGCTCGTCGATCACCGGCTCGAACTTTACGCGCTGCCCCTCGAAGACGAAAAATCCTGAAATCTCATGATCGGCTCGATTTTCGCCCTCATCGTCATCGTGATCGCGACCCTCGTCGGCGTTCCGCTGCAATGGATCTCGATCAAGCTCCGCCTGCCGTCGCGGCGCTGGATTCCGTGCCTCTACCACCGTCTTATTCTGTTCGTGCTCGGCATTCATATGAGCGTGCGCGGTCAGCCTGCGTCCGAGCGGCCGCTGTTGTTCGTCTCCAATCATTCTTCGTGGATCGACATTCTGGCGCTGAGCTCGATCACGCCGCTGAAATTCATCGCCAAGAGCGAGGTCGCCGGCTGGCCGTTGTTCGGGCTGTTCGCCAAGCTGCAGCGCTCCGTCTTCGTCGACCGCTCGAAGCGGCACGCCACCGTCGAGGTCAACCGCGAGATCGCGGCGCGACTGGCCGAGGGCGATCCGGTGGTGCTGTTCGGCGAGGGCACGGCGGGGGACGGCAACCGCGTGATGCCGTTCCGCACCGCGCTGTTGGGCGCCATGCATCATGTGCTGGGCGAGCACGGGCACGGTTTTCTGCAGCCGGTTTCGGTCTCCTATATCCGGCTGCACGGCCTGCCCATGGGCCGCCAGCACCGTGCGATCGCGGCCTGGCACGGTGATATCTCGCTGGTTCCGCATCTGATCCGCGTCTTTCGCACCGGCGCGATCGACGTGGTGGTGACGTTCGGCGCTCCGATCGCGGTGGCGCCGAGCACCGACCGCAAGGCGTTGGCGCTGTCGCTGGAGGCGGCGGTGCGCCGCATGCATGCCGCGGCGCTGGCGGGCCACGGCGAAATCGCACATGTTTCCAAGCCCTTGGCAGGTTCGACCGAGCCAGTTTCCCTTGTCGCCGAAACCCGGTAAAACTTTGCCGGTAGCGGAACGCCGACGGCCAGCCGCTGAAACCCAGCGCGTGGAGAGCCCCGGCACAACGGCGCGATGAGCGAACCCCGCAAGCTATATATCAAGTCGTTCGGCTGCCAGATGAACGTCTACGACTCGCATCGTATGGCGGATTCACTCGCGGCCGGCTATCGCGAGACCGACCGGCCCGACGGCGCCGACCTCGTCGTGTTGAACACCTGCCACATCCGCGCCCGCGCGGCGGAAAAGATCTATTCGGAACTCGGGCGCATCAAGCAATTGAAAACGGCGGCGGAGAAAGAAGGCCGCCAAATGCTGGTCGCGGTCGCCGGCTGCGTCGCGCAGGCCGAGGGCGAGGAGATCATTCGCCGCGCGCCGGTGGTCGATCTCGTGATCGGGCCGCAAAGCATTCACCGCCTGCCCGATCTCGTCGCGCGCGCGGGCGCGGGCGCCGCGATCGTCGAGACGGAGTTTCCGCCCGAGGATAAATTCGACCATCTCGCGCCGCCGAGCCTGGCCGCGACGCGCGCGCGCGGCGTCACCGCTTTCGTCACCGTGCAGGAAGGCTGCGACAAGTTCTGCACCTTCTGCGTCGTGCCCTACACGCGGGGCAGCGAATCGTCGCGGCCGGTGGCGAAGGTCGTCGAGGAGATCGAGCATCTTGCGGCTGCGGGCGTCGCCGAAGTGAGCCTGATCGGCCAGAACGTCAACGCCTATCACGGCGAGGGTCCCGACGGCCGCCCGTGGAGCCTCGCGCAACTGATCGAACGGATCGCCGGGAAAACCGATATCGTGCGCATCCGCTACATGACGAGCCATCCGCGCGACATGGGCGAGGATCTGATCGCGGCGCATCGCGACATTGCGAAGCTGATGCCTTTCCTGCATCTGCCGATTCAGTCGGGCTCCGACCGGGTGCTCGCGGCGATGAACCGGCGCCACGGCCGCGGCGAATATCTCGACCTCATCGCGCGCGTGCGCGCGGCGCGGCCCGACATCGCGCTTTCGTCGGATTTCATCGTGGGATTTCCCGGCGAGACGGAGGAAGATTTCGCGGCAACGATTAATCTCGTCGAGCAGGCAAGCTTCGCGCAGGCTTTCTCGTTCAAATACAGCCCGCGCCCCGGCACCCCGGCGGCCGAGATGGACGAGCAGATTCCGGAGGCCGTGAAGACCGAGCGGCTGGCGCGGCTGCAGGCCGTGCTCGAGCGGCAGCGGCAAGCGTTCAACGCCGCCCTTCTCGGGCGGGCGCTCGAGGTGTTGTTCGAAAAACCGGGGCGCTTGCCGGGCCAGATCGTCGGCCGCTCGCCCTATTTGCAGCCGGTGCAGGTGATGGCGCCGGCGCATGGAATCGGCACGCTCGCCCGCGTCGAGATCACCGCGATCGGCACCAACAGCCTGTTCGGGGAACCGATCGACCCCCTGCCCGCTTATGCAACGACGCCGCGCGCCTTGGCCACGGCGGAAGGAGCCTGATTGCGCGATCCCGGACCCAGCCGCGCCGAGCCCTGGAGCAAGAAGGGCGAGGTGCATATCGCGCTCGAATTCGACGACAACAAGCTCGCCTCGAGCTTGTTCGGCCGCCACGGCGAGAACCTGGCTCTGATCGAGCGCCGGCTCGGCGTTTCCGCCGAGCAGCGCGGCAACCATGTCACGCTCGCGGGCGAGCGCGAGGCGTGCGAGCACGCGCGGCAAATCCTTGATCTGTTGTATGCCGAGCTGAAGCGCGGCCATGAAATTTCGAGCGGCGACGTCGAGGGCGCCATCCGCCAGGTATTGCGGCAAGCCGCCCGGCTGGAGACCGGCGCCGGCGGCGCGCAGGCGAATTTCGCCGAGCTCCGGCTCCGCAAGCGGCACGTGCGCGCGCGCACCGCGGGCCAGGACGAATATCTGCGCGCGCTGAAGTCGAACACGCTCGTGTTCGGCACCGGCCCCGCCGGCACCGGCAAGACCTGGCTTGCCGTCGCCTACGCCGTGCACTTGTTCGAGCGGCGCGAGGTCGACCGCATCGTGCTTTCGCGCCCGGCGGTCGAGGCGGGCGAGCGGCTCGGCTTCCTGCCGGGCGACATGCGCGAGAAGGTCGATCCTTATCTGCGGCCGATCTACGACGCATTCTTCGATCTCATGGACCGCGGCATCTTCGAGCGCGCGCTGCAAGCGGGCGAAATCGAGATCGCGCCGATCGCCTTCATGCGCGGCCGCACGCTTGCGAACGCGGCGGTGATCCTCGATGAGGCACAAAACACCAGCTCGATGCAGATGAAAATGTTTCTCACCCGGCTCGGCGAGAACGCGCGCATGATCGTGACGGGCGATCCTTCGCAGATCGATTTGCCGCCGGGCCAGACTTCGGGGCTGAACGAAGCGGTGGGCCTGCTTTCATCGCTCGACAACGTGGCGCATATCGCCTTTACCGCCTCCGACGTCGTGCGCCATGAGCTCGTCACCCGAATCGTGCAAGCCTACGATGGCGCGGCGGACGCCAAGCGCAACAAAAAGGAAAGGCCGTGAGCGTGACGATCGAGATCGCGACCGAATCGGCCGCCTGGGAAAAGCTTCCCGGCGCGGAAATCGCGGTGCGGCGCGCGGTCGAGGCCGCGCTTCGCGACGCGCGCATTGACGCAGGCGAAATCGGAATCGTGCTCGCCGACGACGCCCGCATCCAAGCGCTCAACAAGAATTTTCGCGGCACCGACAAGGCGACGAACGTGCTCGCCTTTCCGGCGCCGGAGTCCTTGGGCCATGGACCCAAGCCGATCGGCGATATCGTGCTTGCCTACGAGACGATGGCGCGCGAGGCCGAGCAGGAGGGCAAGGCGGCCCTGCATCACCTGATGCATCTCGCGGTCCACGGCGCGCTGCATCTCGTCGGCTTCGATCATGTCGGGGATGCCGACGCCGAGGCGATGGAAGCGCGCGAGCGCGCCATTCTCGCCACGCTGGGCATTGCCGATCCCTATGCGCGTCATCAGGACGCGGGAGCGGCGGCATGAGCGCGACCGATCGCTTTGACCCGCCGCATCCGCTCGCGACCGAAGAAGGCGGCAAGCCGTCCGCTTCGGAAAAGCCTTCCGAAAGCTGGCTCGATCGCTTCCGGGCGCTGATTCGGCTGCGCGGCTCGGGCTCGCTGCGCACCGAGCTCGTCGAGGAGCTGTCGGAGCCGGCGGGCGGAAAGACGGATTTCTCGCCCGCCGAGCGCGCGATGCTGCAGAACATTCTGCAGCTGCACGAGCGCCGCATCGGCGACGTGATGGTGCCGCGCGCCGACATCATCGCGGTCCAGCAGGACATTCGGATCGGCGAATTGCTCAAGGTATTCACGCGCGCCGGTCATTCGCGCCTCGTCGTCTATGACGACACGCTCGACGATCCGACCGGCATGGTGCACATCCGCGACGTCGTCGCCTATCTCACCGAGCGCGCGATCGTGGCGCCCGAGGAGAACGCGCGGCGGAAAATCCCGCTGCCGGCCGACCTCGACCCGAAGGCGGTCGATCTGTCGGAGCCGTTGTCGCACGCCCGCATCGTGCGGCGCATCCTGTTCGTGCCGCCGTCGATGCCGGCGGTCGATCTTCTGGTGAAGATGCAGGCCACGCGCATTCATATCGCGCTCGTCATCGACGAATATGGCGGCACCGACGGCCTCGTTTCGATCGAGGACATCGTCGAACAAATCGTCGGCGATATCGAGGATGAGCACGACACCGAGGCCGCACGCATCCAGCGGCAGGACGACGGCAGCTTCATTGCCGATGCGCGCGCGAGTCTGGATGAGGCGCGGGAAGTGATCGGGCCCGACTTTGAAATCGGCGAGGTGACGGAGGAAGTGGACACGCTGGGCGGCTTTCTCGTCACCCTGGCGGGCCGCGTTCCGGTGCGCGGCGAAATTCTGCAAGGGCCCGACCATTATGAGATCGAGATCCTCGACGCCGATCCCCGGCGGGTGAAGCGGCTGCGCGTCTACCGCCATCCGCAACGCGAGGCGCGCCGCCGCCGGCCGGGTGAGGAGGCAAGCGGACAAGCCGCGGCGGCCGCGCCGGAGGCCGCCGAGCCGAAGCAGGCGCCGGTCGAAAAGACCCCCTCCTAAGACCGATCGGCACTTTCCATGACGCTTGCGGCGCTTGCCTACCGCGTGGTGCTTTCTTCGGGCTGGCAGCGGCGGCTGATCGCCGCCGGCGCCGGCGCGGTTTCGGCCCTGGCGATGGCGCCCTACAATCTGTGGCCGCTGTTGGCGATTACCTTTCCGATCTTGGTTTGGCTGCTTGACGGAACGGGGACCGGGCGATCCGGCTTGATCAGCGCGTTTGCCGCCGGATGGTGGTTCGGCTTCGGCTATTTTCTTGCCGGGCTTTACTGGATCGGCATGGCGTTTCTGGTCGAGGCCGACCGATTCGCCTGGCTCTTGCCGATCGCCGTCGTTTCGCTTCCGGCGGGGCTTGCGTTGTTCACGGGCTTGGGCGCGGTCATCGCGCGCTTCCTGTGGACGCCGGGAGCAAGCCGCATTTTCGCGTTCGCGCTTGGCCTCGGAATCGCGGAATGGCTGCGCGGCCATCTGTTGACGGGTTTCCCGTGGAACAGCTTCGGCTATGCGCTCGCGGCCGTGCCGGCCTTGGCGCAAACCGCGTCCGTGGTCGGCTTATGGGGCCTGAGCTTCATCGCCTTGGCGGTTTTCGCCAGCCCCGCCGTGCTCGCCGACAAACGCGAAGCGACGAGACGGCCGTGGTTGGCGCCGGCGATCGCCGTGCTCGTGCTCGCGGCGCTCGGCGTCTGCGGCCTCTATCGCCTGGCGAGCACCGAAGTGGGATTCGTCGCGGACGTGAAGCTTCGCATCATGCAGCCCAATCTTCCGCAGGATCAGAAATTCCAGCCCGCGGCCAAGCAAGCGATTCTCGATCGCTACATCTCGATCAGCGACCGGGCGAGCGCGTCCGACCGCCGGGGCATCCGCGACGTCACGCATCTGTTTTGGCCCGAATCGGCTTTTCCGTTTTTTCTCGAGCAGGAGGCCGATGCGCTCGCCCGCATCGCCGATCTTCTCCGCGGCGGCGCCGTTCTGATCACCGGCGCCGCGCGCCTGGAGGAGCCGCGGCCGCCCTCGAACGAGGCGCGCGTCTACAACAGCATTCGGGTGATCGGCAGCGACGGCGCGATCAGCGCGACCTACGACAAGGTGCATCTCGTTCCGTTCGGCGAATTCCTGCCGTTTCAACACTTCCTCGAAAGCATCGGCCTCGAGCAGCTGACGCGCATTCGCGGCGGATTTTCCGCCGGACCGCGCCTGCGGACATTATCGATTCCGCGCCTGCCGCCGGCCGCGCCGCTGGTCTGCTACGAAGCGATTTTTCCCGGCGAGGTGATTCCGGAAGGGCCGCGTCCCGCCTGGATGCTGAACGTCTCCAACGATGCCTGGTTCGGTCTCAGCGCGGGCCCCTATCAGCACTTCATGCAAGCCCGCATTCGAACGATCGAAGAAGGATTGCCGCTCGTTCGCGCAACGAACAACGGCATTTCCGCCGTCGTCGATCCGCTCGGGCGCATCGTCAACGCGCTGCCGCTCGGTCAAGACGGCGTGCTCGACGCGAGTTTGCCGCTTCCGATAGAGCCGACCTATTACGCGCGCTATCGCGACGCGGGCGCGTTGATGATCGCGGCGTTGTTCGCGGCCGTTGCGATGATCGCGCGCCGAAGAAAATTTCGTATTGCGCCGCGTTAACGCAATCTACGTATTAGGTATAATTTCGGATCGATCCCGCGGCGGCAGCGAAACAATTGCTTTTGTCTTTTCCCGCAATCGAGGTAATTTCGTAGGGCGATGCTGGAGAAGGCGATGACCAAAAAGGCCCCGAACCCGATCGACAAGCATGTCGGGAGCCGCGTGCGCATGCGCCGCATGATGATCGGGATGTCGCAGGAGAAGCTCGGCGAGAAGCTCGGCATCACGTTCCAGCAAATCCAAAAATACGAGAAGGGCACCAACCGCATCGGCGCGAGCCGCGTGCAACAGATCGCAACCGTGCTTTCGGTGCCGGTTTCTTTTTTCTTCGAAGGCGCGCCGGTGCCGGAGGGAGCCGGCGGCGCCCTGTCGGAGCCGGCTTCGCCCGCCTACCTGTCCGACTTCCTCGCCAGCTCGGACGGATTGGCGCTGACCAAGGCCTTCATGAAGGTGAAGGATGCGAAGGTGCGCCGCCGCATCGTCGATCTCGTCGAGGCCATGGTGGCGGAGGAAAATCCCTCGCGCTGAGCCGCTGATCGCGCATTATTCCGCATGCCGCGGCGACCTTGACCGCGGCCGCTCCCCCCTGCGAGAAGACGGCGCCCCGGAGGGCGGTTGCCCGACGGCCAAGTTTTTCAGGGGGTTAGCGCACCGTGTCCCACAAAAATTACCTGTTCACGAGCGAATCCGTCTCCGAAGGCCATCCCGACAAGGTTTGCGACCGCATTTCCGACGAGGTGGTCGACACCTTCTTTCGGCTGGCGCCGCAATACGGCTGGGACCCGGCGCAGGTGCGCGTCGCCTGCGAGACGCTCGCCACCACCAACCGGCTGGTGATCGCGGGCGAGACGCGCGGCCCCAGCGCCATCACCAAGGACATGCTGATCGAGCGGGCGCGCGCCGCGGTCAAGGAGATCGGCTACGAGCAGGACGGCTTTCATTGGGAGAAGGCGGACGTCGAGGTGCTGTTGCATGCGCAGTCGGCCGACATCGCGCAGGGCGTGGACGCGGCCGGCAACAAGGACGAGGGCGCGGGCGATCAAGGCATCATGTTCGGCTACGCCTGCTCGGAGACGCCGGAACTGATGCCGGCGCCGATCCACTATTCCCACCGCATTCTGAAGCTGATGGCGGAAGCGCGTCATGCCGGCGAGACCAAGGCGCTCGGCCCCGATGCCAAGAGCCAGGTCACGATCCGCTACGAAAATGGAAAGCCGGTGGAAGCGACCCAAATCGTGGTCTCGACGCAGCATCTCGATGCCAATCTTTCCTCGCACGACATCCAATCGATCGTCGAGCCCTATGTGCGCAACGCCTTGCCGCACGGCTGGATCGGCAAGCACACGGTCTGGCACGTCAATCCGACCGGCAAGTTCGTGATCGGCGGGCCCGACGGCGATTGCGGCCTGACCGGCCGCAAGATCATCGTCGACACCTATGGCGGCGCCGCGCCCCACGGCGGCGGTGCCTTCTCGGGCAAGGACCCGACGAAGGTCGACCGCTCGGCCGCCTATGCCGCGCGCTACCTCGCGAAGAACGTCGTCGCGGCGGAGCTGGCGGCGCGCTGCACGATCCAGCTTTCCTACGCCATCGGCGTTTCGCAACCGCTGTCGATCTATGTCGACCTGCACGACACCGGCGAGGTGGAAGAAGCAAAACTGGAAAAGACGCTCGGCGAGATCATGAACCTTTCGCCGCGCGGCATTCGCGAGCATCTCGGGCTGAACAAGCCGATCTATGCCCGCACTTCGGCCTACGGCCATTTCGGCCGCGCGCCGGAAAAGGACGGCGGATTCTCCTGGGAGCGAACCGACCTCGCGCCGCAGATCCGCGCGGCGCTGAAGTAGCACGATGCGCGGAGCCGCGTTCCGCGCATGAAGACGAAGACCCCCGTCGGCAAGCCGCGCGGCGCCTTCTTCGGCCGCCGCAAGGGTCATCCGCTGCGCGCGGGTCAAGCGAGCCTGATCAAAAGCCTGTTGCCCGATCTTGCCATCGATCTCGGCCGGCCGGCGCCGCTCGATGCAAGCGCCTTATTCAAGGTGGCGGTGGACGCCGTCCGGCTCGAGATCGGCTTCGGCGGCGGCGAGCATCTGCTGCACGAAGCGCGCGCAAATCCGCGGCGCGGATTCCTCGGCTGCGAGGCCTATGTCAACGGAATGGCCAAGGCGCTCGCGGCGATCAAGGCCGAAGGGCTGAACAATATCCGCCTCTACCACGGCGACGCGCTCGATCTCATCGATTGGCTGCCGCAGGGCGCGCTCGCCCGCGTCGATATTCTTTATCCCGACCCGTGGCCGAAGCGGCGGCACTGGAAGCGCCGCTTCCTTTCCGATGACCGGATCGGCCGGCTCGGCCGCGTCTTGAGGAGCGGCGGAGAATTGCGCTTCGCTACCGACTGGCCCGATTACGCCGAATGGGCGCTCGTGCGCTTTATCCGCTCGCCGCTGTTTCGCTGGACCGCCGAGCGCGCCGACGACTGGCGTAAACCATGGCCCGAATTTCCCGGCACGCGCTATGAAGAAAAGGCGGAAAAACAGGGCCGGCCGTCCACTTATCTGACGTTTTTGCGGGTTTGAGGCGGTTTCGGGCCTTGATAATCGGCCGAGCGAGGCTATATTCGCGCCATAACAAACATCTCAGCACGGTCCAAGGACCGAATGATGAGAGTGGGCCCCGACCGGGACCCGCTCTTTTTTATTTGGCTCGGACGGGATGAGCGAGAAACGATGGACGAAACGAACCTGCCTCGAGAAGGCGCCGCGGATGAGCCGCGGCTCGTTACGGAGATCGGTTTGCCGGCGCGGATTGCGGCGGTGGCCGAGCCCGTGCTTGCCGATTTCGGCTGCCGGCTCGTGCGCGTCCACGTCTCGGGCCGCGACGGCTGCACGGTTCAGATCATGGCGGAGCGGCCCGACGGCACCTTCACAATCGACGATTGCGAGGCGGTGAGCCGCGCGCTTTCGCCCGCGCTCGACGTCGAAGATCCGATCCGCGGCGGCTATCGGCTGGAACTGTCTTCGCCCGGCATCGACCGTCCGCTCGTGCGCCGTTCCGACTTCGCGCGCCACGTCGGCCATGAGGCCAAGATCGAAATGGCCGTCATGCTCGAAGGCCGCAAACGCTTTCGCGGCGAGATCGTCGGCGTCGAGGGCGGCAACGTCCTGATCCGCATGCGCGACGCGCCCGCGCAGATTGTCAGTTTGCCGATCGCCGAAATGGCGGAGGCCAAGCTCATGCTCACCGACGCCCTCGTCGCCCTATCGCTCAAGCGTGGAAAGCATGACCAACATTCTTCCCCGCCTTCGCATTCCCATAGCCCGGCCGCCCAGAGCCGGACAGAGGCTTAAGTTTTCAGGAGAAGCAAAATGGCTGTCAGCGCAAACCGGCTCGAACTGCTGCAGATCGCGGAGGCGGTCGCGCGGGAAAAGTCGATCGACAAGCAAATCGTGATCACCGCGATGGAAGACGCGATTCAGAAGGCCGCGCGCTCGCGCTACGGCAGCGAGACCGAGGTGCGCGCCGAGATCAATCCGAAGACCGGCGAGCTGCGGCTGTCGCGCCTGCTTCTGGTCGTGGAGACGGTGGAGAACGAAGCCATTCAAATCGGCATCGAAGACGCGCGGCGGCGCAATCCCGCGGCGCAGGTCGGCGACTATATCGCCGAGACGCTGCCGCCGCTCGAATACGGGCGCATCGCCGCGCAATCGGCGAAGCAGGTGATCGTGCAGAAGGTGCGCGACGCCGAGCGCGACCGGCAGTACCAGGATTACAAGGACCGCATCGGCGAGGTCGTGAACGGAGTGGTGAAGCGCGTCGAATACGGCAACGTGGTCGCCGATCTCGGCCGCGGCGAGGCGATCATCCGGCGCGACGAATTGCTGCCGCGCGAGGTCTTCCGCAACGGCGACCGCGTCCGCGCCTACGTCTACGACGTGCGCCGCGAGCCGCGCGGCCCGCAAATTTTCCTCTCCCGCACCCACCCGCAGTTCATGGCCAAGCTGTTCGCGCAGGAGGTGCCGGAGATTTACGACGGCATCGTCGAGATCAAGGCCGTGGCCCGCGATCCGGGCTCGCGCGCGAAGATCGCCGTGATCTCGCGCGATTCCTCGGTCGATCCGGTCGGCGCCTGCGTCGGCATGCGCGGATCGCGCGTGCAGGCGGTGGTGAACGAATTGCAGGGAGAGAAGATCGACATCATTCCGTGGTCGCCGGACGTCGCCACCTTCGTCGTCAACGCGCTCGCGCCCGCCGAAGTCGTGAAGGTCGTGCTCGACGAGACGCGCGAGCGGATCGAGGTGGTCGTGCCCGACGCGCAGCTTTCGCTCGCCATCGGCCGCCGCGGCCAGAACGTGCGGCTCGCTTCCCAGCTCACCGGCTGGGACATCGACATCCTGACCGAACAGGAAGAAAGCGAGCGGCGCCAGAAGGAGCACGCCGAGCGCAACAAGATCTTCATGGAGGCGCTCGACATCGACGAGATGGCGGCCCAGTTGCTGACGTCGGAAGGCTTCGCCTCGGTCGAGGAACTGGCTTTTGTGCCGATCGAGGAGCTGGCGGAGATCGAAGGCTTCGACGCCACCACGGCCGCCGAGCTGCAGACCCGCGCCAAGGATTATCTCGCCCGCATCGAGGCGGAACTCGATGCCAAGCGCAAGGAACTCGGCGTCGACGAGGCGCTGCGCGAGGTGCCGGGCGTGACGTCGAGGATGCTCGTCGCCTTCGGCGAGAACGGCATCAAGACGGTCGAGGATCTCGCCGGCTGCGCCACCGACGATCTGACCGGCTGGTCCGAGCGCAAGGACGGCGAGGTCACCCGTCATTCGGGCGCGCTCGAAGGCTTTCCGATCGAGCGGGAGGAAGCCGAGGCGATGATCATGCAGGCCCGCGTCAAGGCCGGCTGGGTCGACGAGGCGGCGCTCGCGCCCGCCGAGGAGCCGCAGCCCGCCGAAGACGAAGCCGTGCCGCAGGCCTGACGGAGATGACCCGTGCTCGCGCATCCCATGGAAGAGGAAACCGATCGAGGGCCGGCCGAGGCGAATAAGGACCGCGCGCGATTCTGTATCGTCAGCGGCGAGGCGAAACCGATCGGCGAAATGATCCGCTACGTGGTGGCGCCCGACGGCAGCGTCGTGCCCGACATCGCCCATAAGCTGCCGGGCCGGGGCGCCTGGGTCACCGCCAACCGCGAGGCGCTTAAAATCGCGATCGAGCGAAAATTGTTCGCGCGCGCCTTTCGCGGCAAAGGCGCCGCCGGCGCCGAGCTGCCGGCACTCGTCGAGCGGCTGTTGCAACAGGCGGCGCTCGCCGCCATATCGATGGCGAACAAGGCCGGCCAGGTGGTCAGCGGCTTCGAGCGGGTCAAGGCCGTGCTCAGCGAAGGACGCGTCGAAGTTCTTGTTCATGCCAGCGACGCGGGCGTCGACGGAATTCGCAAATTCGACGCCGCCGTGAAGGCGGCCGAAGGCGATGAAAAACCGGCGATAATTCGGCTCTTTACCGGGGAACAATTGGACTTGGCGCTCGGGCGTCCAAATGTGGTACATGCAGCCCTGTTCGGCCATCCGGCGAGCCGGGTTTTTCTAGCGCACTCATTGAGATACCAGCGCTGGCGAGAAGAAGAGCCCGCCGGCGAAGGCACGAACATCGGCCGCGACGCGAAACGGCCGCCGAAAAAAGGTCACTGAACAGGTCGCTATGGCTGATACCAAGGATACGGAAAAAACACTGCGCGCCTCGTCGCCGAAAACGCTTACGGTCAAGCGTAACGTCGAACAGGGCGTCGTGCGGCAAAGCTTCAGCCATGGCCGCTCCAAATCGGTGGTGGTGGAAACGGTCAAGCGCCGCAGCATCGCTCCCGGCGGCGACAAGAAGGCTGCAACCATCGAGGCCAAGCGCGCTCCCGCGCGCGCCGCCGCCGCAAGCCCGAAGGCCGCGACCCCTGCGCCGAAGCCCGCCGTCGCGCCGGAGCCGCCGGCAGGCCCGAAGCCGTCCGGCGTCGTGCTGCGCACGCTCTCCGAAGAAGAAAGGAACGCCCGCGGCAAGGCGCTCGATCGCGCGCGCGAGCGGGAAGCCGAGGAGCGGAAAACCGCGGAAGAAGAGGCGCAGCGCCGCTCCGCCCGCGACGCGGTGGACCGCGCCGACCGCGACGCGGCCGAGACCCGCAAGCGCGACGAAGAGGCGCGGCGAGCGTCGGAGGAAGAAAAAAAGCGCAAGGCCGAACAGGAAGCGCGCAAGCGCTTCGGCGACGTCAGCAGCGGGGTTGCCGGCCGCACCACCGTCATCGAGGACGACGACGAAGGTCCGCGCACGTCGCGGCGCGGCGGCGGCAAGGTCGCGACCGCGCCGAGACCGGTGCGCGGCACCGCCGACGATAAGCGCCGCGGCCGCTTGACCGTCGTGACCGCCTTCACCGAAAGCGACGAGCGTCAGCGCTCGATCGCGGCGTTCCGCCGGCGCACGCAGCGAATCTCCGGCCATCGGCCTTCCGACGAGCCGAAGGAAAAAATCTCGCGCGAAGTGGTGATTCCGGAAATCATCTCCATTCAAGAACTCGCCAACCGCATGGCCGAGCGCGCCGTCGACGTGATCCGGCTGTTGATGAAACAGGGCCAGATGGCGACGATCAACGACACGATCGACGCCGACACCGCGCAATTGATCGCCGAAGAATTGGGCCACACCGTCAAGCGCGTCGCCGAAGCCGACGTCGTCGAAGGCCTGTTCGACGCGCCCGACGAGGCCGCGCACATGAAACCGCGGCCGCCGGTCGTCACCGTCATGGGTCACGTCGATCACGGCAAGACTTCGCTCCTGGACGCGATCCGCACGACTAATGTCGTCGCAGGCGAAGCGGGCGGCATCACCCAGCACATCGGCGCCTATCAGGTCACCGCTCCCTCGGGCGCGAAAATCACCTTCATCGACACGCCGGGCCACGCCGCCTTCACCGCGATGCGCGCGCGCGGCGCCAAGGTCACCGACCTCGTCGTGCTGGTGGTCGCCGCCGATGACGGCGTCAAGCCGCAGACGGTGGAAGCGATCCAACACGCGCGCGCGGCGAAGGTTCCGATCATCGTCGCCATCAACAAGATCGACAAGGCCGACGCCAAGCCCGAACGCGTGCGCACCGAGCTTTTGCAGCACGAAGTGCAGGTCGAAGCGATGGGCGGCGAGACGCTCGACGTCGAGGTCTCGGCCACGAAGAAAACCAATCTCGGCAGGCTGCTGGAAATGATCGGGCTGCAAACCGAAATTCTCGATCTCAAGGCCAACCCCGACCGCGCGGCGGAAGGCACGGTGATCGAGGCCAAGCTCGACCGCGGCCGCGGTCCGGTCGCCACCGTGCTCGTGCAGCGCGGGACGTTGCGCGTGGGCGACATCGTCGTCGCCGGCGGCGAATGGGGACGCGTGCGGGCGCTCATCGACGATCAGGGCAAGAACGTCTCGCAGGCCGGCCCCGCGATGCCGGTCGAGGTGCTCGGCTTCGCCGGCACGCCGGAAGCGGGCGACCGGCTCGCGGTCGTCGACGACGAGGCGCGCGCGCGCGAAGTCACCGACTATCGCACCCGGCAACGGCGCGAGCAGCCGGCGCGCGGCACCGCGCGCGGCTCGCTCGAGCAGATGATGAATCAGCTCAAGGCCGCGGGACGCAAGGAGTTTCCGCTGCTGATCAAGGGCGACGTGCAGGGATCGGTCGAAGCGATCGTGGGCGCGCTGGAAAAGCTCGGGACCGACGAGGTCGGCGCGCGCATCCTGCTCGCCGGCGTCGGCGGCATTACCGAATCCGACGTCACGCTCGCCGCCTCCACGGGTGCGGCGATCATCGGCTTCAACGTGCGCGCCCACAAGGAAGCGCGCGCCGCCGCCGAGCGCGTCGGCGTGGAAATTCGCTACTACAACATCATCTACGATCTGGTCGACGACGTGAAAAAAGCGATGTCGGGCCTGCTCTCGCCGACCTTGCGCGAGACCATGCTCGGCAACGCCGAAATCCTCGAGATTTTCGACGTCTCGAAGGTGGGTAAGATCGCCGGCTGCCGGGTCACCGACGGCAAGGTCGAGCGCGGCGCCAATGTGCGGCTGATCCGCGACAATGTCGTGATCCACGAAGGCAAGCTCGCCACGCTCAAGCGCTTCAAGGACGACGCGCGGGAAGTCCTTGCCGGGCAGGAATGCGGCATGTCGTTCGAGAAATACGAGGACATGCGGGTCGGCGACGTGATCGAGTGCTATCGCGTCGAGAGCATACAACGCTCGCTCTGAAAACCGTCGATTGGAATTGACGTCGGTCGCTCGGTTCTAGCCCGGGGAGACGTTCGGACATGACAAGACATCATCATCCCAAAACATCGAGCCCGAGCCAGCGCATGTTGCGCGTCGGCGAGGTCATGCGCCACGCCATCGTCGAGGTGTTCTCGCACGAAGGGGTGCACGATCCCGTGCTCGGCTCGCACGCGCTCACCTTTCCCGAGGTGCGCATGAGCGCGGATCTCAGGCTCGCCACCGTCTATGTGATGCCGCTCGGCGGGCGCGACGTGCAGGCGGTGCTGGCGGCGCTCGAGAAAAACAAGCGTTGGCTGCGCGGCGCGCTGGCGAAGCGCATCGAGATGAAATTCATGCCCGAATTGCGCTTTCGCATCGATACGACCTTCGACGAGGCGGACCGCATCGATCGTCTGCTGCGCTCGCCCGAAGTGGCGCGCGACCTCAAATCGAAACGCGAGGACCCGCAATGAACGCGCCGCGCGCCGAGCGGCGCGACGTCCACGGCTGGCTCGTCCTCGACAAGGATGTCGGCCAGACCTCGACCGCGGCGGTGGCCGCGCTCAAGCGCCTCTTCCGGGCGAAAAAAGTCGGTCACGCCGGCACGCTCGATCCGCTCGCTTCCGGTGTGCTGCCGATCGCGTTTGGGGAGGCGACAAAAACGGTGTCGTTCGTGATGGACGGGCAGAAAGCCTACCGCTTCCAGGTGCGCTGGGGCGTGGCGACCGACACCGACGATACCGACGGCCGCGTGCTTGGCGAAAGCGCGCAGCGGCCTTCGCCGGAGGCGATCCGTGCGTTGCTGCCGCGCTTCACCGGCCGGATCGAGCAAACGCCGCCGCGCTACTCGGCGCTCAAGATCGAGGGCGAGCGCGCCTATAATCTCGCCCGCGACGGCGAGGACGTTTCGCTCGCCGCCCGCCCGGTCGAGGTTCATCGGCTTACGCTGATCGAAATTTTGGATGCCGAGCACGCGGTGTTCGAAACCGAATGCGGCAAGGGCACCTATGTGCGGGCGCTGGCGCGCGACATCGGCCGCGCGCTCGGCTCGCTCGGCCATGTGTGCGCGCTCCGGCGCACGCGGGTGGGCGCCTTCGGCGAAGGGCAGGCGGTTCGCCTCGCCGACCTCGCGCGGCTCGGCCAGGCCGGAAACGGCGACCTTGCCGCCGCGCTGTTGCCGGTCCAATCGGGGCTTGCGGCCGTGCCCGCGCTGCAGGTCAGCCGCGCCGATGCCGACCGGCTCGCGCTCGGCCAATCGGTGCTGTTGCGCGGCCGCGACGCGCCTTTGCTGGCGGGAATGGTCTCGGTTTCGACCCAGGGTTCGTTGGTGGCGCTGGCCGAAATCGAGCAGGGGGCGTTGAAACCGCGCCGGATTTTCAACTTAACGCGTTGAAATTGCATAAAAATCGAGCCGCATATTCCGCTGGCGCCCACCCATAATATCGTTATATTCCGCCCGCATCCGCTCCTCGGCCACGGCCGAGCGCGGGTAGAACGCGCGACCCCGCTGGACGACATCCCGGCCCGGCCGCAACCCGACCTTCGAACAGAAAAGGATGGTCCGATGTCGCTAAGCGCGGAGCGCAAGCAGGCGCTCGTCAAAGAGTACGCGACCAAGAAGGACGACACCGGTTCGCCGGAAGTGCAGGTCGCGATCCTTTCGGAACGGATTAATGGCCTGACCGAACATTTCAAGGCCCACGTCAAGGACAATCACTCGCGGCGTGGTTTGTTGAAGATGGTTTCACAGCGGCGCAGCCTCCTCGACTATCTCAAGTCGAAGGACGAAGCGCGTTATCAGAAGCTGATCGACCGCCTCAACATTCGCCGCTAACCAATTCCGCGCGGGCAATTCGGCTTCGCGCGGCGCAATCGCGGCGGGTGCCGCCGCATAACCAACGGAAGAATAAAGCCATGGCAGGATCGCTGGATGCTCCATTCCCTGCGCGCTACGCGGGCGCGCGGGCGAGCGTCTCGCCGTCTTGCCCATGGCTTTGGTTCTCCGCAAGCCATGGAAATTACGCATGTTCGACATTCATCGTGAGGAAATCGACTGGGGCGGACGCCGCCTAGTTCTGGAAACCGGAAGGCTCGCGCGCCAAGCCGACGGCGCGGTGCTCGCCACCTACGGCGACACCACCGTGATCGCGACCGTCGTCGCGGCCAAGGAACCCAAGGTCGGACTCGACTTCCTTCCTCTCACCGTCAACTATCAGGAAAAATTCTTCGCCGCGGGCCGCATCCCCGGCGGCTATTTCAAGCGCGAAGGCCGTCCGACCGAGAAGGAAACGCTCACCTCGCGGCTGATCGACCGGCCGATCCGGCCGCTGTTCGCCGCGGGCTGGCGCTGCGACACGCAGATCATCACCACCGTGCTCTCGCACGATCTCGAAAACGATCCCGACATCGTGGCGATGGTCGCGGTCTCCGCCGCGCTGACGCTGTCCGGCGCCCCGTTCATGGGGCCGATCGGCGGCGCGCGCGTCGCCTTCATCAACAACGAATACGTGCTCAACCCGACGCTCGAGGAGATGGTCGAGAGCCAGCTCGACCTCGTCGTCGCCGGAACCAACGAAGCGGTGTTGATGGTCGAATCGGAAGCGAAGGAGCTGGCGGAAGAAGTCATGCTCGGCGCCGTCATGTTCGGCCACCGGCACTTCCAGCCGGTGATCGAGATGATCATCCGGCTCGCCGAAAAGGCCGCCAAGGAGCCGCGCGAAATCAACGCGCCGGATACCGCGGCGATCGAAAAGAAGGTGCGGGCGCTGGCGGAAGCGGATCTGCGCGCCGCCTATTCGATCCGCGCCAAGCAGGAGCGGCACAAGGCGCTGGATGCGGCCAAGACCAAGGTCAAGGCCGCGTTCGAGGCCGAAGGCAAGGAAAAGGCGGACGCGCCGAGCCCGCAGACGGTGGGCGGCGTGTTCAAGAAGCTCGAAGCGGACATCGTCCGCAACTCGATCCTCGACACCGGCAGCCGCATCGACGGCCGCGACGGCAAGACCGTGCGGCCGATCGTGGCGGAGGTCGGCGTGCTCCCGCGCACGCATGGCTCGGCGGTGTTCACCCGCGGCGAGACGCAGGCCCTCGTCGTGGCGACGCTCGGCACCGGCGAAGACGAGCAATATATCGACGCCTTGCAGGGAACCTATAAGGAGACGTTCCTGCTGCACTACAACTTCCCGCCGTTCTCGGTCGGTGAAACCGGCCGCATCGGCGCGCCGGGCCGGCGCGAAGTCGGCCACGGCAAGCTGGCATGGCGTTCGGTGCATCCGATGCTGCCGCCGAACACCGAGTTTCCCTACACCATCCGGGTGGTCTCGGAGATTCTGGAATCGAACGGCTCCTCCTCGATGGCGACGGTGTGCGGCACCTCGCTCGCGCTGATGGATGCGGGCGTTCCGCTCCGCCGCCCGGTCGCGGGCATCGCCATGGGCCTCATTCTGGAGGACAAGAAATACGCCGTGCTCTCCGACATCCTCGGCGACGAGGACCATCTCGGCGACATGGACTTCAAGGTGGCGGGCACGGAAAAGGGCGTGACCGCGCTGCAGATGGACATCAAGATCGCGGGCATCACCGAAGAGATCATGCGGGTGGCGCTTTCGCAGGCGAAGGATGGCCGCATTCACATCCTCGCCGAGATGGCCAAGGCCATCACCGCCGCCCGCCCGCAGCTCGGCGAGCATGCGCCGCGCATCGAAGTGATCCAGATTCCGGTCGACAAGATCCGCGAAGTGATCGGCACCGGCGGCAAGGTGATCCGCGAGATCGTGGAAAAGACCGGCGCCAAAATCGACATCTCCGACGACGGCACGATCAAGATCGCGTCCGCCAAGCCCGAATCGATCAACGCGGCGATCAAGTGGATCAAGTCGATCACCTCGGACCCCGAGGTCGGCGTGATCTACGACGGCACCGTGGTCAAGACCGTCGACTTCGGCGCCTTCGTGAATTTCTACGGCGCCAAGGACGGGCTCGTTCACATCAGCCAACTCGCCCAAAACCGCGTCAACAAGACGACGGACGTCGTCAAGGAAGGCGACAAGGTGAAGGTGAAGCTGATGGGCTTCGACGACCGCGGCAAGGTTCGCCTGTCGATGAAGGTCGTCGACCAGCAGACCGGCGAGGACCTCGAGGCGAAACAAAAGGCCGAGCGAAGCGACGACCGCCAGGCCGCCGGCTGAAGTTCGTTTTCGCCGGTTCAATCCATGAACGAAGGGCGGCCTGGCGCCGCCCTTTTTCGTTTTGTTTGAATAGCGGATTCCCTCCACGAGTCGGCAAGCGTTGGGTTAGGCTTGCCGCTCGAAGCTTGCGGTGCAGTCATGGCGCGTTCAGCTCTTTCAAGCGCTCATCTCTTTTCTCACCTGCCGGAGGAACTCACCAAGCGCCTGTTCGCGCGGTCGCGGCCGGTGAAGCTTGCGCCCGACCAGGTGTTGTTTCTGGCCGGCGATCCCGGCGACGGCTGCTACCATGTCGAGAAGGGGCTGTTGAAGGTGAGCGTCGCTTCGCATTCGGGCGGCGAGCGCATCCTCGCCATTCTCGGCCCCGGCTCGCTGATCGGCGAGCTTGCGATCATCGACGGCCAACCCCGCTCGGCGTCGGTCTCTGCGATCCGCGAATCCGAACTCGGTTTCATCAGCCGCGCGGTCTACAAGGAGTTCGTGCGCGAACATCCCGAAACCAACCAGCATATCTTGACGCTCTTGGCGCAACGCCTGCGCGACACCAACAGCATCGTCGCCGCCGCGAGCTTTCTTTCGATCAAGGGCCGTGTGGCGCTGGCGCTTCTCAGTCTTGCGGAAGCGTTCGGGCAGGACGTCGGGGGAAAACGCATCTTGATCCGGCAGAAAATATCGCAGAGCGACGTCGCGGCCATGGCCGGGGTCGCGCGCGAAAACGTGAGCCGGACGTTGAACGATTGGATGCGGAAAAAGCTCGTGAGCCGCGTGTCGAGTTATTATTGTCTCGAGAACAAGGAAAGGTTGGAAGCCGAGGCGGAGATTTGAGCGATCATGCTGTTTGCCGGAGCATGATCTTTTCCGAAAACCGGTTTCCACTTTTCGAGATCATGCTGTTTGCTGAAGCATGATCTTTTCCGAAAACCGGTTTCCACCCCGGATCAAGTCCGGGGCAGGCTTTTTCGGGATCATCGCTAACCGAGCCGCCAGACGAGCCAGATCGCTGCAATCAGAAAAAGCGCCAGAACACCGGCCGCAAGTTTCAAATAGGCGCGGCGCATAATCGCCGCGGCAAAATCGCTTTTGAATTCAGCCAATCCTCACTCCGCCGCGTCGGGCGCGACATTCGCCTCGGCATCCTCCTGCACCTTGAGGATATCGGGGTGCGGCATGGCGATCACGTTATAGCCGGCGTCGACGAAATGGATTTCGCCGGTGACGCCGGTCGACAAATTCGACAACAGATAAAGCCCGGCGCCGCCGAGCTCGTCGAGGGTGACGCCGCGCTTCAGCGGCGAATTCCGCTGCTGAAAGGCGAACATCAGCCGCGCGTCGGCTATCCCGGCGCCGGCGAGCGTGCGGATCGGTCCCGCCGAGATCGCATTCACCCGGATGCCGCGCGCGCCGAAATCGACGGCGAGATAGCGCACGCTTGCCTCCAGCGCCGCCTTGGCGACGCCCATGGCGTTGTAATTCGGCATCGCCCGCAAGCCGCCATTATAGGTGAGCGTGATCATCGATCCGCCGTCCTGCATCAGCGCCGCCGCGCGCTTGGCCGCTTCGGTGAACGAGAAACAGGAAATCAACATGGTGCGCAGAAAATTTTCGCGCGTCGTGTCGGCGTAGCGGCCCTTGAGCTGGCCCTTGTCGGAAAAAGCAACCGCATGCACGAGAAAATCGAGCCCGCCCCAGCGGCGCCCGACCTCGGTGAAGACCTTGTCGAGCGAGGAAATATCCTCGACGTCGCAGGGCAGAACGATCTCGCCCTTCACCTGCTCGGCAAGCGGGCGAACGCGCTTTGCAAGCGCCTCGCCTTGATAGGTGAACGCCAGCCGCGCCCCGTGGGCGGCGACGGTCTTGGCGATCCCCCAGGCAATCGAGTGATCGTTCGCGACCCCCATGATCAGGCCGCGCTTTCCCTGCATCAACATGAAATTCGATTCCTCTGTGACTTATCGCGTGATCCCGGACGATCAGGCATCCGGGTGCTTGAATACGAGCGTCGCGTTGGTTCCTCCGAAACCGAAGGAGTTCGACAAGACGCAGCCGAGTTTCTTGTTGTCCTCGCGCTTGCGAACGATCGGCATGTCGGCGAAGGCCGGATCGATTTCCGCGATGTGGGCGCTCTCGCAGATGAAGCCGTTATTCATCATGAGAAGCGAATAGATCGATTCCTGCGCGCCGGTCGCGCCGAGCGAATGGCCGGTGAGCGACTTCGTCGCCGAAATCGGCGGGCATTTGGCGCCGAACACTTCGCGGATCGCCTCGATCTCCTTGATGTCGCCGACCGGCGTCGAGGTCGCATGCGGGTTGATGTAGTCGACCGGGATCTTCACGCCTTCGAGCGCCATCTTCATGCAGCGCACGGCGCCCTCGCCCGAGGGCTGCACCATGTCATGGCCGTCGGAGTTGGCGCCGTAGCCCGCGATCTCGCCGTGGATGCGCGCGCCGCGCGCTTTGGCGTGCTGCAATTCCTCCAGCACCAAGACGCCGGCGCCGCCGGCGATCACGAAGCCGTCGCGGTCCTTGTCGTAGGCGCGCGAGGCGACCGCGGGCTTGTCGTTGAAGCCGGTGGACAGCGCGCCCATCGCATCGAACAGGACCGACAAGGTCCAATCGAGCTCCTCGCAGCCGCCGGCGAAGATCAAATCCTGCTTGCCGCCCTGAATGAGCTCGTAGGCGTTGCCGATACAGTGATTCGACGTGGCGCACGCCGACGAGATCGAGTAATTGACGCCCTTGATCTTGAACCAGGTCGCAAGCGTCGCCGAGGCGGTCGACGACATCGCCTTCGGCACCGCGAAGGGTCCCACGCGCTTCGGGCCTTTCGAGCGCGTGGTGTCTGCGGCGGCCACGATCGTGCGCGTCGAGGGGCCGCCGGAACCCATGATGATGCCGGTCTTGGCGTGGCTGATGTCCTTTTGCTCGAGCCCGGCGTCGCGGATGGCCTGATCCATGGCGACGTGATTCCAGGCGGTGCCGCCGCCGTGAAAGCGCATCGCCCGGCGGTCGACGATGCCGGCCGGATCCAGCGCCGGCGCGCCATGCACCTGGCAGCGGAAGCCGAGCTTGACGTAATCCTCGGCGCGCGAAATTCCGCTCTTCGCCTCGCGCAGGCTCGCCAGCACTTCTTGGGTGTTGTTGCCGATGGACGAAACGATGCCCATCCCGGTGACGACAACGCGGCGCATATCACCCTCTTCGTTTCATCGGTTTAATCGCGACGTGGGCCGCGATCGGCTTCGCGCTGCGCCTTCAAGCCTTGGCCGGCTCCGGCGCTTGATCGATCTTGAACAAGCCGACTTTAAGGTCGAAGGCGCGATAGACAATTTCACCGTCGGCCGAGAGCCAGCCGTCGGCAATCCCGAGCACCAGTTTCGAGCGCATGACGCGCTTGATATCGAGACCATAAATGAGCTTTTTCACGGTCGGCAGCACCTGGCCGGAAAATTTGATCTCGCCGGCGCCGAGCGCCCGCCCCTTGCCGGGCGCGCCGAGCCAGCCGAGGAAAAACCCGAGCAGCTGCCAGAGCGCGTCGATGCCCAAACAGCCCGGCATCACCGGATCACCCTTGAAGTGACAGGCGAAAAACCACAGGTCCGGCTTCACTTCGAGCTCGGCGCGGATCAAGCCTTTGCCGTGCTCGCCGCCCTGCTCGGCGATTTCGGAAATGCGCTCGAACATCAACAGCGGGGGCAAGGGCAGCTGCGCGTTGCCCTGGCCGAACAGCTCGCCCCGCCCGCAGGCGAGCAGGTCCTCGTAGCTAAAAGAGTTCTGCCGCTCGTTCATCGCCCGCCGCGTAATCTCTCCGATCCCGTCAGGGACCCGGTTTCGTGGCTTACCTAACACAACGGCACCTTTGCCGAAAAGGCGCACGGCAGGCCCGCGATCTTCGTTTTTTCGGCAAATCAGTGCGTTACAAGGCTTTATCGGCGGTTGCGCCGACCTGGTGGCATACTTATTATGAAACGAGGGAAGACACGCGCCCCGCACGGACCGTTTGAGGCTCGCGGGCGTGCGAAGCTAGTTTCGGCCGACGGGCGGAAAAGCGCCCGGAGTAGACCATGAACGAGAATGTCCGCAAGTTCAGCGTCGAGGACGACGCCACCCAGTTGCCGGTGGAGCGGTTGCGCGTCGAGCCGACCGCCGGACGCCGCACGGGTTGTCCGTTCCATGACGTGCGCGAAATGTTGCGCGAGGTCGGTCTGCGCCCGACGCGCCAGCGGCTTGCGCTCGGCTGGCTCCTGTTCGCCAAGGGCGACCGTCATTTGACCGCGGAAATGCTGCACGAGGACGCGTTGCGGGCGCGGTTTCCGGTCTCGCTCGCGACCGTTTACAACACCCTCAATCAATTCACCGAGACCGGCCTGTTGCGCGAAGTGGCGGTGGACGGCTCGAAAACTTATTTCGACACCAACGCCTCGGACCACCATCATTTTTACGTCGAGGGCGACAGCAAGCTGCTCGACATTCCGGGCGCCGAGTTGATGCTGGGCAATCGGCCAAGCCCGCCCGAGGGATACGAAGTCGCGCGCATCGACGTGATCGTGCGCCTGCGCCGTAAGGAAGATTGAGCGCGGGCGCGGCTCATTCGATCGATTCGTCGGGATAAGCGCCCCATAGGCGCTCCTGCTCGATATAGCCGTCGAAGCCCTCACCGAATATCCGGCACCATTTTTTATCGCAGCTCTTGACCGAGCCGAGCACGCCGGGCTGCAGCTGCGCCGTCACCCGCGCACTGCCGTCGCCGCTGGCATGAAGCGGAAAGATCTCGTCCTTCTTCGACCACGGCGCCACCAGAACGGTGCGGCGGCTCGATAGCAGCGAGTGATACACCCATCCTTCCGTTCCTTCCGAATCGCGGATCCGCCGCCAGTTCTCCGATTCGGCGGTGATTTCGACCGGCAGGCCGGCGCGGGTGAAAACCCAGGTCACGTCATGCTCGCGCGTGGGTCCGGCGCGCAAATTGACCTTGTCGGCCTTGAGACTCACGAAGCGTGGTAACGGCAGGCCGCTCACGGAGCCGGCGGTCTCGTCGGTCGAATAGGCCGGAACGGAAGCGATCGCGACACAGGCGAGCGCGATCAGGACAGCGAAAGAGCTTTGCCAAGCGTGCGTTGGCCGCATTCGATTCTGTACCCTCGTTTGGCAAGTTCTTCGGTTCATCGCAAGGCTTTTTCAAGTCCGGGCGTGGATGCGCAAGCCGCCGCCCGGCCCTTTTGAGTTTCAAAAAACCCTCTGCTACAGAGAGAGGCGCAGCGAAGCCGGATTTATCCGACTTCGGTGCCGGATGGGCTCAAAGAATCAAGGCGGGAAATGCCTAAGAAGAAACTTCTTGTCGTCGTCACCCGGCGCTTGCCCGATAACGTCGAGACGCGCATGCGCGAGCTGTTCGACGCGCGGCTGAACGTCGACGATCGCCCGCTTTCGCAAGCCGAGCTGGTGGACGCGGTCAAATCCGCCGACGTGCTCGTCCCGACCGTGACCGATCGCATCGATTCCGCCGTGCTGTCGCAGGCGGGGGCCAACCTCAAGCTCATCGCCAATTTCGGCAACGGCGTCGACAATATCGACGTTGCGACCGCGCTCGCGCGCGGCATCACGGTCACCAATACGCCGGGCGTCTTGACCGAAGATACCGCCGACATGACCATGGCGCTGATCCTCGCGGTGCCGCGGCGGCTGTTGGAGGGCTCGTCGGTGCTGATCGGCGGCGAGGAATGGAAAGGCTGGTCGCCCACCTGGATGCTCGGCCATCGCATTTCGAACAAGCGCCTCGGCATCGTCGGCATGGGCCGCATCGGCAGCGCCGTAGGCCGGCGCGCCAAGGCGTTCGGGCTGCAGATCCACTACCACAACCGGCGGCGCGTCTCGCACGAGCTGGAAGAGGCGCTCGAGGCCACCTATTGGGAGAGCCTTGACCAGATGCTCGCGCGCATGGACATCATCTCGATCAACTGTCCGCACACGCCGGCGACCTATCATTTGCTGTCGGCGCGGCGCCTGAAGCTGTTGAAACCCGAGGCCTATGTGGTGAACACCGCGCGCGGCGAGGTGACCGACGAAAACGCGCTGGCGCGCATGATCGAGGCGGGCGAACTCGCGGGCGCCGGCCTCGACGTGTTCGAGCACGAGCCCGCCGTCAATCCGAAACTCGTCAAGCTCGCGCGCGCCGGCAAGGTGGTGCTGCTGCCGCATATGGGCTCGGCCACGATCGAGGGCCGCATCGACATGGGCGAGAAGGTGATCGTGAACATCCGCACCTTCATGGACGGCCATCGGCCGCCGGATCGCGTTTTGCCGTCGATGTTATGAGCAGGCCACGATCCGGCGGCGGTTGTTGCAACAAGACGGCCCGCGTTTTGCCGCCGATGCTATGAGCGGGCGCGGCTCATTGGCGTTGCCCGTCCGTTCATTAGACCCCGATGAGGGCGGGCAATTCCGTCAGCGACTTTACTTCTCGATCGGGAGAACCCGGCAGTCGTTCCCGTCGCTGGCCGTAGCGATTGCACCAGACCACTTGCATCCCGAACGCCGACGCCGCGTAAGCATCCCACGCGTTTGACGACTGAAATGAAATCGCCGACGCGGGCACGCCAAGTCGATCGACGGCCAATTGGTAGACCTTCGGATGCGGCTTGTAGACGCCGACCTCCTCGACCGAAAGGACGGCGTCGAGCAGGCCGTCCAGCTTCGCACCCTTCACCGCCGCATCCAGCATTCTGGGCGATCCATTCGAAAGGATCGCGGTCCGCATGCCGGCCGCCTGCAATTGCTTGAGCACGCCCGACACTTCCGGAAAGGCATCCAGCGTCAAATAGAGCGTCATCAGCCGATCGCGGATGGCGGGCTTGCCGATGCCCAACGTTTCGAGTGCAAAGTCGAGGGCATCGCCGGTCACCTGCCAAAAATCCGCGTGCCGTCCCTGCACCGCGCGCAGCCAGGTGTATTGCAGCTGCTTGTCGCGCCAGAGCCCAGTCAGCCTGTCGATGTCCTCGCCCAGGACATCCCGGCATCCGCGGGCGGCGGCGGCAAAATCGAACAACGTGCCGTAGGCGTCAAACACGCAGGCTTTCACGCCTTGCAGTGCCGGTTGGTCGGTTTTTTTCGTCATCAGGCGTGGGTTCCGCGGATCGGATAGCGCTCATCTTGAATGAGCTTGGCGCCCTTGAGAACCCCGTTGCGAGCGCCGAGTCCGACCCTCAAGCCTGCCGTTTGCCGGTTCGCGCGACACCACGCCACGCTTCATGGCCGGTGGTGATGCGGAAACTATCCGCGGCGACGACGCGATCGCGGCCGGCCGTCTTGGCCTCATACAAGGCAATATCGGCCCGCCGCAGCAACCGGTCTATGGTGTCTCCGCTCTCCCATTCCGAAACGCCGAAGCTGCAGGTGATCCCGAACGAGCCGTTGCCTCTGAAACGCAGCGTTGCGATTGATCGTCTGAGATCCTCCGCGATGTCGATCGCATCGAGGAGGTTGCATTGACAGAGCACGCAGAACTCTTCTCCGCCGAGCCGCGCGACAAGACCGTCGACCGGTTTTGCCCGAGTCGCGACATTGGCAATGACGACGTCGCCGCTCTCGTGTCCGTGGTTGTCGTTGACTTGCTTGAAGTGATCAATGTCGAAGACAATCGCCGACACGATCTTCCCCGCCTCGGTGCATTTGCATAGTTCCGCCGCGCGATCGAAAAACGCCCGGCGATTGAGAAGCCCGGTCAAATAATCGGTCGTGGCGCGTTTGATCAGTTCGCTCTGCACCGCCGTGACACGATCGGCGACCCTCAGCCGCGCGCGCAGTTCTTGCGCGTCCGGCGGCTTTCGAATGAAGTCATCGGCCCCGTGGTCCAGCGCCCGGACGACCAGATTCTGGTCGTCGAGCGAAGACATGAGAATGATGTAAAGCGGACGCTGGGGGCCGCTCAAGAGCCGCGCTGAAGCACAGAGGTCGACGCCGGACATATCGCCAAGCTCGGCGCTCGTGATCAGCGTTCGCACGCCGTCCTTTGCGGCGATACAATCGAGACCTTGGCAGCCGGTACTGAAGGCGAGCACCTCGTGCTCGCCGGGTTCGATCAGTTGCGCCATGATCCGCTGTACCGCGCGGCTAGGCTCAACGAGTACGATCTGCATGACAGCTCCGCTGATGGAGCTTTAGGCAATCGAGTTTAAGTCTTTCTGATCGCGGCCGCGCATGGCCGACGGGTTCGAACGCGAATGTCGAGATTACAAGCGAGAAAGCGGCCCCATCGTTGGCCGGGCGCGCTTTAACCAAGCGTTAGCTAGATCGACAAACGACCGCAAAGCGAGATCGGATCGCCGCGGCTCGACGGCGCATGCGCGAGCGTGCGGCGTTCGCCGTCGGACCTGGCCGGAGACGCTCGCCGCGGAATCTTAAGTGTCAGTATTTTCGCGGCTAGAGCAACACATTGATATCGACGCTATATTTTGCCGGTAACGCATTCGTTAAGAAATTCCGACTAAGCCGGCATTGCGGGCGGCGTGTTTCCGGCAAGCATAAAAGCCGCCTTAGCGAGGTTTCGTGAGATTGGCGGCTGCATTGGCAAGATCACCGTCGCAGCTCGCATGGCCGACGCTGATCGCGGAATCTTTACGCCCAAGCTTTTCGCCCGGCGACACGCCGGTAGCGCAGCTTGGCCGCGGTCGCCATGTTTTCGCAAGACCAATAACCAACCCGGCGGCTGCGATCACGAACGGGCAAGGAGCCAGTTTGTTTGATGCGTTTTAAGCTGAACATCGTCCACCTGTTGGCGATCGCCAATACCGTGCTGTTGCTGTCGGCGACCGGCGTCGGCTGGGACATGACGCGCCGCTACAGCGAGCTGATGTTCGGTTTTAACGCCCGCAATGCGCAGAAGATCGCCGACGCCGGCGTCAGCGATCTCATCTGGCGCCAACAAACGAGCCTCATCGCGGACGTCGGACGAAATATCGCGCAGAGCGAGGCGCTCCGCAAAATGCTGACCGATCGGAATGCGGCAGCCGTGCACGCCGGTCTTGAGGACGAATTCCACCGCGGCGCCATCTCAAGCGGTCAAGTCAGGGTTCTTGGCCTGTCCCTCTACGACGCCACGATGAATCTGGTCGGCGAGGCCTGGAGCGGCCCGGTTGCGGCGGTGCCGCTCGATGCACGGGACGCCGTCTCCAAGCGCGAGGGCATCGATCGTCTCAAGATTCTGTGGCGCGTCTGGCGGGATGGAGATGAGCCGCGCTTCACCGCCTTTGTGCCCGTCGGCGGATTGCATCCGGTCGGTTATCTCGGCGTGCACACCGATCCGCTTCACGCGCTCGCCACCCTCGATCAACGGCTCGGCATGGCGGTCGAGATCCGTTCGATTGGCAGCGGCCGGCGCCTTCTGGCGCCGGATAATTTCAAGGTGCCCGCCGCGGCCGCTCTGCGCGAAGACATCCTTGCCGTGCACGGTCCGGAGGGACAATCCATCGCCAGTTTGCGCGTAAGGCATGACGTAACCGATCTAATCGGCGCGCTCGACGCGGCCGCGCTGCGCTCGCTTGGGATTTTTGTCCTTATCTGCGGCACTATTTCTATCGGATGCGTGTTGTTCGTCGCGCGATTCATTGGCCAGGTCAGGCGGCGCGAGGCCGGCGCCCAGAGCGAACTCGAACAGCGCCGACGCGAGAAGGTGGAGGCGGATGAGGCAAAACAGATTGCCCAGCAAGTTGCGCAGACAAATCGGCGCGCGGAATTGCTGCGCCTCGCCGACATCTTTCAAGCCAACGTCAAGTCCGTTGCCCAGTTCGTCTTCTCCGCCTCAACGCAAACGACCGCCAACGCGGAAACCCTAGCCCTTGCGGCGCAACGCGCATCGAAACTCGCCGGAGCCGCGGCCGATGCCTCCGATCAGGCGCTGGCGAACGTCAAATCCGTCGCGGCCGTGTCCGACCAGTTGTCGGGTTCGATTAGCGAAATCACGCGCCAGGTGACCCACTCGGGCCATATCGCAGACAAGGCCGTGGCGGAGGCCAACGAGAGCATCGAGGCGGTGCGCAGTCTCACCGGGGCGGCGCAAAAGATCGGCGAGGTGGTGGATCTGATCAAGGCGATCGCCAGTCAAACCAACCTTCTTGCCCTGAATGCCACCATCGAGGCCGCGCGCGCGGGAGAAGCCGGCAAGGGCTTTGCCATCGTCGCCAGCGAGGTCAAATTGCTCGCGACCCAGACGGCCAAGGCGACCGAAGAAATCTCCGCCCAAATCGAGGCCATCCGGTCATCGACCCACTACGCCGCCGCGGCGATCGAACGCGTCGGCCAGACCATCAATGAGGTCAGCGGCATCGCGACCAATGTCGCGGTCGCCGTCAAGGAGCAAAGCGCGGCAACCGCGGGGATCGCGCACGGCGTCGGCAAGGCGGCCGGCGGCGCGCACGACGTCGCCGCCAATATTGCCGGCGTCGACAAGGCGGTGGCCGAAACCAGCGAGGTCGCCGAAATGGTGCTGACAACCTCGCGCGAGCTGACGCGTCAAGCCGACAGCCTGCACAACGAGGTCGAAAGATTTTTGCACACCGTGCGGGCCTGAACGGGCGGCGCGGCTTGACTACTTGAACCCAAGAGAGGAGTCGAACCATGATTTACGTTCGTAGCATCCTGTTCGCAGGCGCCATGCTGCTCGGCCTGATGTCCGCGGCGGTGGCCGAGGAGGCGCCGATGCAGATCAACGGCGCCAACACCGTCAACGCGCAGCGGATCTTCGATCTCATCAGCAAAAAGCCGAATTTGGTGATTCTCGACAATCGCAAGGAGGAGGACTACGTCGCCGGCCATATCGAGGGCGCCATCCGGCTGCTCGACACCGACGTGTCCACCGAATCGCTCGCCAAGCACGTAGCGACCAAGGAAACGCCGGTTCTGTTCTACTGCAACGGCGTCAAGTGCGGCCGTGCCGCCAAGGCAACCGAAAAAGCCGTGCAATTCGGCTACACCAACGTCTATTACTACGCCCTTGGCATGCCGGAATGGACCCAGGAAGGCTTGCCGCTGGTGAAATAGATTGCTGCGCGCGGATTGACCGTTTGAATTGCGCGCGCTCCCGAGCATTGTCCGACGCGCCGCCGACGCGCCGCTTCTCGCCCGCCGCGATCTAGCAGCCCGCGCATGGATGGGCGGCATCGAGCGTCTGCAGCTCCTGCGGCGTGAGCGCGAGCGACAGCGCGACGGCGTTCTCCCTGACGTGCGCCGGCGAGCCGGATTCGGGAATGGCGATCACGTTACCGCCGCGGATGGCCCAGGCGAGCGCCACCGCCGCCGCCGTGCAACCGTGGGCGGCGCCGATCCGTGCCAGCACGGGGTCACGCACGAGATTGTTGCCGAGCGGCGTGTAGCCCATCACCGGCATGCCGCGCCGCGCGCACCAGGGCAGGAGATCGCGCTCGATGCCGCGGCTGCCGAGGTTGTAGAGGACCTGATTGGTGGCGCAGCGATCGCCGTGCGGAATGCGGAAAAGCTCCTCCATGTCGCGGACGTTGAAGTTGGACACGCCCCAGGCGCGGATTTTCCCGGCCGCGCGCAGCTCCTCGAACGCCGCCACGACGCCGGCGAGATTTTCGCCGCCGCGCCAATGCAAGAGGTAAAGATCGAGATGATCGGTGCCGAGGCGGGCGAGGCTCGCTTGGCACGCCCGCGCAACCCCGTTTCCCGCCGTGTGATGGGGCGGCACTTTGGAGACGAGGAACACGCGCTCGCGCTGGCCGGCGATCACGCGGCCGACCAGTTGCTCGGAGCGGCCGCCGCCATACACCTCCGCCGTGTCGATCAACGTCATGCCGAGGGTGAGGCCGGTGCGCAGCGCTTCTTCCTCGACGGCGTCCGGATGTCGTCCCTGCCCGAGATGCCAAGAGCCCTGACCGAGCGCGGGGGCGAGGGTGCCGTCGGGCAGCTTGACCGTAGGCCCGGCCGCGGCAACAGCCGATTTCGATAGCGCCGCCATCATAGTGCCGGCGGGGAGCGATGCGCCGAGCGCCGCGCAAAGCCCGCCAAATTCCCGCCGGCTCAGCGATCGCTGGTTGCGATGTTCGATCTTCATGCGGTGATCCTTTGCGCCATGCGGGAAATCGTCGTTGCGAACGGAAATTATATTTTATTTGCGGGGCGAACGCGAACGCGGCCGCTTCGTGCCGTAACCGGACATCGCGACGCAATATGCCCGCGATCGGCGCGGGCCAGAAATCATGCTGAGGTGGTAAGTCGCGTCGTCGCTCGGCCTAACCGACCCCCGGCCGTGTTCTACGGCACGGCAGCCGAAGCGGCGCTTTAGAACGCCATGTGCAACTTGCCAAAATGCACAAGCACGCCGAAGACAATGGCAAACAGCACCGTGTCAACCAATGCGTTCACAAAACGGTTGTTGAATTCGATAAAGCTCCCCGCCGCGTTGAGCACAAATACGATAACCGCGGCGATCAAGACCGGCTGTAGCTCACCCATCGAATCCTCCTCCCCTGTTGCTGATTGAAGACAATGTCGCTCACGCTCATTTTACCGGCTCTTCCCTGCCGGACTCAAGGATGCTTTTCATCCTTCGCCTGGCGTATACCTCCAGCGAGCGCGTCCCGCTCACACATATAGGCCCCACGTTTGGTGGTGCCGTAATTGTTGTCGCCGCGGAAGTGGTAGATATTCGATCGGGTGTTTGCCCAGACAACGGTGTCGATGGGGCAATGCACCCTTGCCAGCGTTT
>WNEY01000069.1_pt1 | contig 43708 bp, 35 predicted proteins | sample 5400531 | NCBI WGS metagenome assembly WNEY01 (sample SAMN13153338, study PRJNA577476) | soil metagenome | isolation source: 200 cm saprolite under Douglas fir tree site 1 | place: USA:California | collected 2015-04-18 | reverse complement strand
TCCCCACTGCTGCCTCCCGTAGGAGTCTGGGCCGTGTCTCAGTCCCAGTGTGTCCGTCCGCCCTCTCAGGCCGGATACTGATCGTTGCCTTGGTGAGCCGTTACCCCACCAACTAGCTAATCAGGCGCGGGCCCCTCTTTGAGCGCTAGGCCTTGCGGTCCCCAGCTTTGATCTCCACCTCTTCAAAGGCAGGATGTTATGCGGTATTAGCGTCCCTTTCGGGACGTTATCCCCCACTCGAAGGCAGGTCACCCACGTGTTACTCACCCGTTTGCCACTCTACTAACCCCTTGCGGGGTTTTCGCGTTCGACTTGCATGTGTTAGGCACGCCGCCAGCGTTGATTCTGAGCCAGGATCAAACTCTCATGTTAAATTCGCTGGCTGCTGACGCTCGGCTGAAGCCGTCGCGCGCCGGATCGTTTTCACGATCGGTGGCGCGCGAAGGCTCGAGTCGAGCGTCAACAGCACAACTCATTAACGCGAGGCCGATGTGGCTTCTGCGTTGTTCAATCCGTTGTTCATGTCGTGGTTTTCCGCCAGTCGCCTTCGCACGGACTGACAACTCCGGTCGACCGATTCTGCGGCTCCACGCGCTGACTCTCTGTCTTCCTCCCGGCGCGACTTGCGTCACGTCGAAAGGTTGACGGGCTGTGTGTGTGCTTGCACGCACTATCCAGTTTTCAAAGAACCGACGGCTGGTGCGCCTGTGGCGCCTCACCCCGCTGTCATCCCGCCGCCCAGAACTGGCCTGGAAGGCTGTGCCGCGGTCGGTCGCGGCGCGTTTAGGGGAACCTTTTGAGGTTACTAGAACCACCCGCCCTTGTCAACCCCCGCTCCCGATTGATGAGGGCGTTACGGCTGAGTTGTGGCGGGCTCGCGCTCGAGCTTGAGGAACGCTGCGACTTACGAAGCCGGCAGATTTTCCCGAAGAACGTCCAGCGAGTATCGCGTACTGCTTCCGGCGCGTCAAGTGAGCCGGACCAGATGATTCTGCTTCTGCCCCTTCCGTAAGACGAACACGCGCCCCGCGATCGCCAGATCGCGCACGAGACGGGCCTTCACGTCCGACACGCGCCGGTTGTTCACGTAGACACCGCCGGACTCCACCAGCCGGCGCGCTTCCGCTTTCGAGGGCGCCAGCTGCACGCGCGCCACGAGATCGACCAGACCGATCCCCTCGCCTTGGAACGTGTCGGCCGGCAGCTCCGTCGACGGCACGTCCTCGAACACCGCGAGCACCTCCTCGACGCCGAGCGTGGTGATGTCTTCATCGAACAACAAGCCGGAGGCGTGCTCCGCACGGGCCAGGGGCTCGGCGCCGTGGACGAGCGCGGTCACCTCGCGCGCGAGGACCCGCTGCGCTTCACGTTTTTCCGGCGCGGACTGCGTGACGCCCTCGAGCGCCGCAATCGCGTCGCGATCGAGAAATGTGAAGTACTTCAAATAGGTCACGGCGTCCCGATCGTCCGTGTTGAGCCAGAACTGGTAGAACTTGAAGGGCGTCGTCCGCGCGCGATCCAGCCAGATCGTTCCGCTCTCGGTCTTCCCGAATTTCGAGCCTGACGCCGTGGTCATCAGCGGCCACACCAGGCCGTGCGCCTTCTTCGCGCGCAGCTTGCGAATCAGATCGATGCCCGCGGTGATGTTGCCCCACTGATCGCTGCCGCCCATCTGCAGCGTGCAGCCGTACCGATCGAACAGCTCCACGAAATCGCGTGCCTGCAGCAGGAGGTAGCTGAACTCCGTGTAGGAGATGCCCTCCTCGCTCTCGAGGCGGCGGCTCACCGATTCCTTCTGCAACAGGTAATTGACGGTGAAGAACTTTCCCGTGTCGCGAAGAAAGCCAAGCAGGTCGAAGCTGGCCAGCCAGTCGGCGTTGTTGATGATCCGCGCGGCATTGGTCGGCGACTCGAAGTCCAGAAAGCGCGAGAGCTGCTGCTTGATGCTGGCGACGTTCGCGTCGATCTGCTCGCGCGACAGAAGCGTGCGCTCCTGCGACTTGCCGCTCGGATCGCCGATCATGCCGGTGCCGCCGCCCACGATGGCGATCGGAACATGCCCGAATCGCTGCAGGCGCGCGAGCGCCATGAGCGTCATCAAGCTGCCAACGTGAAGACTCGCGGCAGTCGGATCGAAGCCGATGTACGCCGTGACGCGCGCGCTGGCGAACACGTCGGCGAGGCCGTCGGTCGCATCGTAGATCAGACCGCGCCACTGCAGCTCGTCGTAGAGGTTCGTCATCAGGGCAACGGGTTACTATATCAGCCGATGGGCGTTACTCGCCGCGCGATGCTCAAAGCTCTCATCGCCACGGGCACCGGCGCGTTGACCGGCGCCGGCGGCTACGGCTACCTGTTCGAGCGCCACGCGCTCGTCGTGACGCGCGCGAATGTTCCGATCGTCGGTCTGGCGCCCGCCCTCGCGGGTCTCCGCATCGGCCTCATCACCGACGTGCACCGCAGCAGCCTGGTCTCCCACGACGATGTCGCGCGGGCAGTGAGCGCGCTCACGATCGAGCGTCCCGATCTCGTCATCCTCGGCGGTGACTACGTCACCTGGGGCGACCGTGAGTACGTCATTCCGTCCGCCGAGGCGCTTTCGCCGCTGTCCGCGCCGCATGGTGTCTTCGGCATCCTCGGCAACCACGACGACGACCACGACATGCCGGCGGCGCTTGGAAAGAACGGCGTGCAGATGTTGAAGGACGCGCGCACGCGGTTGAGCATCCGCAACGAAACGATCGATCTCATCGGCATCCGCTTCTGGACGAAACGCCAGGTAGACCTCGCGCCGCTGATCCGAGGCGCCGCGCCCATGACCTTCCTGCTCGCACACGATCCGCGGCGGTTGACCGAGGCGGCCGCGCTCGGCGTGCCGCTCGTGCTGTCCGGCCACACGCATGGCGGCCAGGTGGTGCTTCCTCTCGTGGGCGCCGTCGCCGCTGCGAAATTTCCGGTAGTGGCCGGAATCGGACGGCGCGACCGGACGGTCATGTTCGTGAGCCGCGGCGTGGGGACGATCTACGTGCCCGTGCGGATCAACTGTCCGCCGGAGGTGGCGGTGCTGACCCTCCAGCCTGCTTGAACCCGCCGAACACCGCGTGTCCCGCGTCGAGCCAGACGCAGTCGACGGCCGCGAACCCTGCGTGCCGGAGCCAGACGAAATGATGCAGCAGCGCTGACGGCCGATCCTTCGGGTCCGGAAAGCGGAAGTGATTCCACCGCTCGTCGAGGAACCGCTGAAACAGTTCGGGCGATCCGAGCGCGTCGGCCTGCGCGCTCGCGAGCGCGTCCCACCGATCGGCCGCCATCGCCCTGGCCGCGGGATGCTGCGGCTCGACGAGATCGGCGACGAGCAGGGCGCCGCGCGGCGAGAGCCGATCGGCCGCCGCCTTGTAGACATACTGCTTCTTCGCGTCGTTGAGGTGGTGCAGGCACAGCGACGACACGACCAGGTCCACTCCGAACATCGCGTCCCACCAATCGAGGGCCGCGACATCGAACGCGGCGACGCGCGCGCGCGCCCCGAACCTGGCAAGCCGCGTCGAGATCTCGCGACGCATCGACTCTGAACCGTCGAGCGCCGTCAGCTCGGCACGGGGAAAATGCGTCAGCAGCGCCTCGGCGAGCAGGCCTTCGCCGGATCCGAGATCGAGGATGTTCAGTTCGTCGCCGGCGCCGAACGGCACGGCGGACACCAGCGCTGCGATCATGTCCTGCCGGCGCGGCACCGCGACCGCCGCGATGGCCCGAAAAGTCGCTGCATCGTCTTCGGTCCAGGAGGTCATGAGGGGATCGCCCGAACGAAGCGCCGGCCGTCAACCGTCCATTCACCGCTGAGCACGATGCCGATCGCTTCCGGATAGATTCGATGCTCCTCGATCAGCACTCGTGCGGACAGTGTCTCCACTGTGTCATCAGGGAGCACCGGAACCGCCGCCTGCAGAACAATCGGTCCGCCGTCCAGCTCGGAGGTCACCAGATGAACCGTCGCGCCGGTGACCTGCACGCCGTGCCCGAGCGCCTGGCGCTGCGCCTCGAGGCCTGGAAACGACGGCAGCAGGGAAGGATGAATGTTCAGGATGCGCTGCGGGAAAGCGTCGAGGAGCGGTCGGCCGACGAGGCGCATGAATCCGGCGAGACAGACCAGGCTGACGCCGCGCGCCTGCAGAAGATTCGCGATCGCTCGGTCGTACGCGTCGCGATCAGCATACGCGCGCGGACTGAGGTGATGCGCCTCGATCCCGGCGTCACGCGCGCGCTCCAGACCATTCGCGTCGGCGCGGTTCGAGACAACGACGGCGATCGACGCGTCCAGACGCCCCGCCCGGATCGCGTCGATGATTGATTGAAGGTTCGATCCGCGACCCGAAATCAGAACGCCGATTCGCCGTTCTGCCGAAAAGGGGCCGTACCCCTTTTTTGTTGGCACTGTCATTGCGATCGTGGTCGCTCATCGAGTCAGGATCATGGCAAGAAGACGATGGGTAACGACCCTGAAAAGGGGTTCGGCCCCTTTTCTCAAACGTAGCGCACGGTCCGCTCGCCGGAGACGACGAACCCCAGGCGAAACGCACTCGGCTCACCGGCCATCGCGGCCATGTTGATCACCCGCTCTGCGTCGCGCGAGGCACAGATGATGACGAGGCCGACGCCCATGTTGAACGTCCGGAACATCTCGGCCTGCGCGATCGCACCTCGCTGCTGGAGCAGGCCGAAAATCGGCGGAACCGACCACGACTGCAGATCGACCTCAGCAGCGCACCCTTCGGGCAGCGTCCGCGGCAGGTTCTCGGTCAGGCCTCCTCCCGTGATGTGCGCCAGTCCCTTGACGAGCCCCCGCTCGATGAGCGGCCGCACGATCCCGAGATACGACCGGTGCGGCGCGAGCAGCGCGTCCCCGAGCGTCGCGCCCAGCTCATTGACGAACGTGGCGGGGTTCCATCCCGCCATGTCGAACAACACGCGGCGGGCCAGCGAATACCCGTTCGTGTGGAGACCCGCCGACGGCAGCGCCACCAGCACGTCGCCGGGCACGGCCGTGCGGCCGTCGATGATGTTCGATTTCTCGACGACCCCCACGATGAAGCCGGCGATGTCGTACTCGCCGTCGGCGTAGAACCCCGGCATCTCGGCCGTCTCGCCGCCGATTAATGCGCAGCCGTTCTCCCTGCACCCGCGCGCCACTCCGCTGACGACCTGCTCGGCCACCGCGGGCGACAAGCGTCCTGTCGCGAGATAGTCCAGGAAGAACAGCGGCTCCGCGCCCTGCACGAGAATGTCGTTCACGCAGTGGTTCACGAGGTCCGCGCCCACGGTATCGTGGCGGCCGGTCGTGAACGCGACTCTCAGCTTCGTCCCGACGCCGTCGGCGCTCGAGACGAGCACCGGTTCCTGGAAGCGCTCGCGGTCCAGACGAAACAGCCCGCCGAACGATCCAATCTCCGATAACACGTCGGTCGTAAACGTCGCGCGCGCGAGCGCCTTGATACGCCGAACCGTCTCGTTGCCAGCGTCGATATCCACACCGGCGGCCTTGTATTCCATGTTGCTCCCGCAGATCTGACCGCCAATGCTCTCGAGCCGCATCTCCGAAGTTCGTTCGCATTCGGCCGGCGGTGCATTCTCCTGCGCTCCAGCGCCGCTGCCGCGCTGGGGACCTACACGCCCTCACCCGCGTCGGCACCTCCGCGGTTTCTGCGAATCTGGAAAGCGCGAGGCCAACAACGCAGCACGCGGCTGGAGAAAACCCGATTCATGGATCCTCCCGCGTTCGGGTGGGTCAGAAGTCCAGCTTGCCGATGAGCGTCTGCATCAGCGTCCGCCGGGCAGAGCTTTCGGGCGCGTCCCAGTAGTTGCGCCGCGCAAAGGAGAAGAAACGTTCCTTGTCGAGATCTTCCTCGAGCATGTCGAAGCCCTCGGCGAGCAGCCCGATCGTCTTCTCGCGATCCAAGCGCTTCTCGAGCATCGCGATTGTGAGCGGCGTGTTCCGCAGGGCGACGGTCGCCAGCGCCAGCGCCACAGGCGCCCGGGTCGAATCCTGCGACGGGATGCCGGTGTCGACGAGCGCCTGCGCCGCCTCCACGTGCCCGGCGACGGCGAGCGCGCCCAGGCCGCCGGCGGCGCTCCGGAGCAGCTCCTGGAAGCCGGCGTTCCTATCCGAGAACTTCAGGGCCTCGATCAGATACCCTTCGTGCGATTCGCAGTTGATGCCGAGGAGACAGATGGCGGCGGCAATCGACGGCTGCGTCGGCCGAGGCGCGGTCCGCTGGATGGCGGCGAGCGTTTCCAGCGCGCGCTTGTCGCCGATTTTTCCGAGCGCCAGCGCGGCGTCATCCTGCAGCGGACCCTCGAGCCTTGCGACTGCGACCAGCGCCTCGACCGCGTACTGCGCCTTGTAGTCGCCGAGCGCCTCGATGACCGCGCTGCGGAAGAAATCCTCGCCGCGCGCGACTTCCCGCAGCAGCGCCTGCTGCACGCGCGTGTCGGCGCCGAGCGCTGCGAGGGCGCGCACGAGCGCGGGCCGGACGAATTCGCCTTGTTCCTTGTCGAGCGCCGTCAGGAACTGCGGCACCATCGCGGTGTCGGGACTGTGCTCGAAGAAGCTGTACGCCACCGTGCGCAGGCGATCGTTCGGGCTGGCGAGCGACTCGCGCATCGCGTCTTTCGTCCGCGGATCGTTGAACCCGGTGAGCAGCACCAGCGCGCGGTACCGCACGTAGCCGTCCGTCTGGTCGCTGACCGCCTGCAGCAGCGCGGGCACCGCCTGCGCGCTCGCGGTCCGCCGAATTGTGCGCGACGCCGTCGTCCGCGTCGAGTAATCGAGATTGCCGAGCCTGGCGATCGCCGCCTGGAACTGCGCGGTGGAGACCGTCTGCGGCGCCGGGGGCTCTTGTGCCCCACCTTCGCTGGCGGAGATGACACGAGCTTCGCTCGCATAAAGGACACGAGCTTCGCTCGCACCGAGGACACAGAGGGTACAAAGGACACAAAGGCGGAAACCCGCTGCGGCCCGTCGAAACGCTCTCATCCTCTGAGCCCTTTGTGACCGCTGTACGCTCTGTGACCTCTGTGTCCTTTGTCCCCTTTGTGTCCTTTGTGTCCTTCTCATCGCGTGACCGCCTCGTCCTTATCCAGCTTCAGGGCGAGCTGCAGATAAGTGGCCTCGTCACGCGGGACCGGGACGGGATAGTTGCCCGTGTAGCACGACGTGCAATAGGACTTGCGCCCGGTGCCGACGGCGCTCAATAGCCCCTCGAGGCTCAGATACGCCACAGTGTCGGCCTCGATGAACTCTCGGATCTCTTCGATCGAATGGCTGGCGGCAATCAGCTCCGATTTGCTCGGCGTGTCGACGCCGTAGAAGCAGGGTGAGATCGTCGGCGGACAACTGACCCGGACGTGGACCTCCTTCGCACCCGTCGCCCGCACCATGCGCACGATTTTCCGGCTGGTCGTCCCGCGCACGATGGAATCGTCCACCAGAATCACGCGGCGGCCGTCGAGGATGCTCCGTACCGGGTTCAGCTTCACCTTCACGCCGAAGTGGCGGATCGACTGCTGCGGCTGGATGAACGTGCGCCCGACATAGTGATTGCGGATCAACCCCATGCGAAGCGGGATGCCCGATTCCTCCGCGAACCCCATCGCCGCGCACACGCCGGAGTCGGGCACCGGCACGACGACGTCGGCGGTCACCGCCTGCTCTCGCGCAAGCACGCGACCGAGCTCGGTGCGGATCTCGTTGACGCTCCGGCCGAACACGTAGCTGTCCGGCCGCGCGAAGTACACGTGCTCGAAGATGCAGTGCGCGAGCGGGGCGGGGGGAAACGGCCTGATCGATCGCATGCCGTCCGCCGTGATGATCAGCACCTCGCCGGGCTCGACGTCACGCTCGTAGGTGGCGCCGATGAGATCCATCGCGCACGTTTCCGAACAGACGACCATGGCGTCGCCGAGGCGGCCGAGGGCGAGCGGCCGGAAGCCGTGCGGGTCGCGGACGGCGATCAGATGATCGCGCGTCAGCATCACGAGCGAGAAGGCGCCCTGCACCTGCGCGACCGACTCCACAATCGCGTCCTCGACGCTGCGCGCCTTCGAGCGCGCGTAGAGGTGCAGGACGACCTCGGTGTCGCTGTTCGACTGGAAGATCGACCCCTGCTGGACGAGCTCGTCGCGCAGCTCGCGCGCGTTCACGATGTTTCCGTTGTGACACAGCGCGATCTGGCCGTGCGCGCAGTCGATCAGGATCGGCTGCGCGTTCAGGAGCTTGCTCTCGCCGGCGGTGGAATACCGCACGTGGCCAATCGCGAGCGGGCCCTCAAGCGTGGACAGCGTCTCGCCATCGAAGATGTCGGCGACGTATCCCATCGCCCGCGAAATGCGCACCTGTCCGCCGTCCGAGGCAGCGATGCCGGCACTCTCCTGTCCGCGGTGCTGCAGCGCATAGAGACCCAGATAGGTCATGTTGGCCGCTTCGGCGTGCCCGAAGATGCCGAAGACGCCGCACTCGTCCTTGAATTTATCGAGCATGTTCTTCAGGCCACGCGTTTCGAGAAATGCTGCTCGATGACCGACGACCACACGCGCTCGGCCTCGGCGACCGGCTGATCCACCACGATGTCGCCGCCGACCGCCATCCGCAGGCGGTTTCCGCCGGTCTGGCCGATCACGCGGGCCGGCACCCCGACGGCCGCCGCGCGCTGCAGAACGGCCGCCACCTCTTCGGAGCCAAGGGACACGACCACTCGCGACGCGGACTCACCGAAGAGCGCCGCGGACACGTTCAGCCCCGGTTCGCGCGCCACGCGGACGGCGTCGATCGACACCTCCGCCCCGATCCCGCCCGTGTCGAAGCAACACTCGGCAACGGCGACAGCGAGGCCGCCATCCGAGCAGTCATGGGCGGATCGGATGAGGCGCGCCTCGGCGAGCCTGACGAGCAGCGCCTGCAGGGCGCGTTCGGCCTCGAGATCGAGCGCCGGCGGCATGCCGCGCACCAGATCGTGCACGACCTTCAGATACTCGCTGCCGCCCAGCTCGCCCCGGCCGTCGCCGAGGAGCACGATGGCGTCGCCCGTTTCCCGGAATCGGCGGCTGACCACCTGGTCGGCGTGCTCGAGCAGCCCGACCACGCCAATGGTCGGTGTCGGATAGATCGGGTTGCCGTCGGTTTCGTTGTACAGGCTGACGTTGCCGCCGGTGATCGGCACATCCAGCGCGCGGCAGGCTGCGCCGATGCCTTCGATCGCTGTCGCGAGCTGCCACATGATCGCCGGGCGCTCCGGGTTGCCGAAGTTCAGGCAGTTGGTCGCGCCGAGCGGCCGCGCTCCGGCGCACGCGACGTTGCGCGCCGCTTCCGCCACCGCGAGCATCGCCCCGCGATACGGGTCGAGATAGCAGTAGCGGCCGTTGCCGTCGACCGACATGGCGAGCGCCCGGTCGGTCCCCTTGATGCGCACGACGCCGGCGCCGTCGCCCGGCAGATTGATCGTGTTCGTGCGGACCATGTGGTCGTACTGACGATACACCCAGCGCTTGCTGGCAATGGTCGGCGAACCGAGCAGCGCGCGCAGCGCGCTGTTGTGATCGCTCGGCTGAAGCCTTCGCGCAACGGTATTGGCGTTGGCGTTGGACCCCGCGTCGGCGCTGGCGTTGGAATCTGGCGCGAAGGCTTTAGCCGAGCGTCCTATCGCGTCGAGATCGAGCTGCTGGACCTCTTTCAAGTACTCGGGCTCGGTCATCGGACGGTGGTAGAGCGGCGCCTCGTCGGTGAGCGCGCGATTCGGGATCTCGGCGACGACCGTCCCGTGTTCCTTCACGCGCAGCATGCCATCGCTGGTGACCTCGCCGATGCGGACGGCGTGCAGGTCCCATTTGTCGAAAATCCGCTCGACCTCGGCTTCCCGGCCGCGCTTCACGACCAGCAGCATGCGCTCCTGCGACTCCGACAGCATGATCTCGTACGGCGTCATGCCGGTCTCGCGTTGCGGCACCAGCGCGACGTCGATCTCGACGCCCGCTCCCCCGCGCGATCCCATCTCGGTCGTCGAACAGGTCAACCCGGCGGCGCCCATGTCCTGGATGCCGACGAGCGCCTCGGTCCGCATCACCTCGAGGCACGCCTCGAGCAGCAGCTTCTCCATGAACGGATCGCCGACCTGCACGGCGGGACGCTTCTCCGCCGATTTCTCATCGAACTCCGCCGACGCCATCGTCGCACCGTGGATGCCATCCCGGCCGGTCTTGGCGCCGACGTAGTAGACGGCGTTGCCGGCGCCCGACGCGACGCCTTTGATGATGTCCGACGCCTTCGCGATGCCGAGGCAGAAGACGTTGACGAGCGGGTTGCCGGCGTAGGTCGGCTCGAACACGATCTCACCGCCCACCGTCGGGATGCCGATGCTGTTGCCATACCCGGCGATGCCGGCGACAACGCCTTCGAGGAGGCGCCGCGTGCCGGGCGCGTCGAGTGACCCGAAGCGCAGCGAGTCGAGCAGTGCGATCGGGCGCGCACCCATCGTGAAGATGTCGCGGATGATGCCGCCGACGCCGGTCGCCGCGCCCTGATACGGCTCGATGAACGACGGATGGTTGTGCGACTCGATCTTGAAGACCGCCGCCAGCCCTTCGCCGATGTCGACGGCGCCGGCGTTCTCACCCGGCCCCTGGAGCACCTGTGGCCCACGCGTCGGCAGTGTCTTGAGGTGGACTCGCGAGCTCTTGTAGCTGCAGTGCTCGGACCACATCACCGAGAAGATGCCGAGCTCGGTCAGGTTCGGCTCGCGGCCCAGAAACTGGAGGATCCGGTCGTACTCGTCCGGCTTCAGCCCGTGACGTTCGATCACCTGGGGATCGATCATCGTCGCTCGCCTGAAAGGCTCCCGCTCCTGCTTCCGGCGGCAGCGGCCACGACTGTCGGCTGAAGCGCGAGGCTGGCCGAGCGGAACGCGCCGACAATCGATTCGAAGATCGCGCGGCCGTCAACGCCACCGAGCAGCGCTTCGCACGCGCGCTCCGGATGCGGCATCATGCCGACGACATTGCGCGCGTCGTTGCAGAGGCCGGCGATGGCGTTCACCGATCCGTTCGGGTTCCAGGCCTCGTCCACGTTGCCCTCGGGATCGGTGTATCGCAGGATCACCTGGCGGTTCGCCTCGATCGCCTGAAGCGTGTCGGGCGGCGCGAAATAATTTCCTTCGCCGTGTCCGATCGGGATCCTGAGCACCTGACCCGCGCGCGCGGCGTGGGTGAACGGCGTGTCGGTCTGCTCCACGCGCAGGTGGACGTGCTCGCAGCGGTACTTCAGGCCGCGGTTGCGCAGCATCGCGCCCGTCAGCAGTCCGGCCTCGAGCAGGATCTGGAAACCATTGCAGATTCCGAGCACCGGGCCGCCGCGGTCGGCGAAGGCGCGCACCGCCGGCATGATCGGCGAGAAGCGCGCCATCGCGCCGGTTCGCAGGTAGTCGCCGTGCGCGAACCCACCGGGCAGGATCACGACGTCGGCGCCCTTCAGGTCCGCGTCCTTGTGCCAGAGATAGTCGGCATCCTGGCCGAAGACATCCCTGGCGGCGTGCAGGGCGTCCTCGTCACAGTTGCTGCCCGGAAAGACGACGATCCCGAATTTCATGATCAGTCGACCTCGACGCGATAGCTCTCGATGACCGGGTTGGCGAGCAACTTGTCGGCCACTTCCGCGGCGAGCACGCGGGCCTGAGCGGCTTCGGTCGTCGCCAGATCGAGCTCGAAGTATTTTCCCTGCCGCACGTCCTCGACGTTCCGATAGCCGAGCGAGTGCAGGGCGTCGGCGATGGTCTTGCCCTGCGGATCGAACACCGAGGGCTTGAGCGTGACGAAGACGCGCGCGCGCATGCGATAGTCCTCCCCGACGACCATCAGCGCAGCGCCCGCTGAACACGCGGCGCGCCGTCTGACTCTGCGGTTTCTGCGGGTTCCGCGCTCCTCGTTGTGACAAAGACCCGGTCGAAGATGTGGTCGACGTGCTTCAACTGCTCGCCCATATCGAACGCGCGCTCGATGGCCGCGGCGGGCAGCGCGCGGGTGACGTCGGGATCGGCGAGCAGGAGCGCCTTGAAATCGCGCCGCTCGTCAAACGACCGCATCGCGTTGCGCTGAACCCACTCGTACGCCTGTTCGCGCGACACGCCCCGTTTCGCGAGCTCGAGCAGGACCGTGCCGGAAAACACCACGCCGCGCGAGCGGCTCAGGTTCTCGCGCATGCGATCGGAATGGACGATCATGTCGCGCACGATGCGCGTGAAGCGCCGCAGCATATGGTCCAGCGCGATGAAACTGTCCGGGAGAATGACGCGCTCGACCGACGAATGCGAGATGTCGCGCTCGTGCCACAACGCGACGTTCTCGAGGGCGGCGTGGGCGTTGGCGCGCAGCAGCCGCGCCAGCCCGACGATCTGCTCGCAGCCGATCGGATTGCGCTTGTGCGGCATCGCCGAGGACCCTTTCTGGCCCCTGCCGAACGGCTCCTCGACCTCGCCGATCTCGGTCTTCTGCAGACCGCGAATCTCGAGCGCGAACGTCTCGAGCGAGGCGCCCGCAATCGCCAGCGCGCCGAGCAGCTCCGCGTGGCGATCGCGCTGGATCACCTGCGACGACACGACGGCCGGCTCGAGCCCGAGACGGCGGCAGACGGTCGCTTCGATGTCGGGCGGCAGATGCGCGAACGTGCCGACGGCGCCCGACAGCTTTCCGACGCTGACGGCCGCGCGCGCCCGGCGCACGCGCTCGATGTCGCGCGCGACCTCGGCGTACCAGAGCGCCAGCTTCAGCCCGAAGGTCATCGGCTCGGCGTGCACGCCGTGCGTCCGGCCGATCATCGGCGTCCGGCGGTGCTCGATCGCGCGGTCTCGGATCGCGTCGGAGAGCGCGTCGAGATCGGTCAGAATGAGGTCGCAGGCGTCGCGCATCTGCAGGGCCTGGGCGGTGTCGATGACGTCCGACGAGGTCATGCCGAAATGCAGCCAGCGCGCCGACGGACCCACGTGCTCCGCGACCGCCGTCGTGAACGCGATCACATCGTGCTGGGTCGTCTGCTCAATCTCGTCGATGCGCGCGATGTCGAAGGCACCGCGCTCGCGGATGTCGCGCGCGGCGTCGGGCGGAATGATCCCCGCATCCGCCATCGCGTCGGCGGCGGCGGTTTCGACGAGCAGCCAGGTCTCGTACCGACGCTGGTCGCTCCAAATCCGCCCCATATCAGGGTGGGTGTAGCGAGGAATCATCTAATCGAGATTGAGGCGTTCAGCCGGAATCTGCAACCCGTTGACGTTCCCCAGCACCGTTGCCGCGAGCGAGCCGTTCCGGAACAGGTCGGCGGCGACGCGCTGCACATCTGCGGTCGTCACGCGCTCGATCCCCTCGAGCGTTTCATCCAGGCCGAACTGCCGATCGAAGTAGATCTCCTGGCGGGCCAGATGCGACATGCGGCTCGCGGTGTTCTCGAGGCTCAGCATGAGGCTGCCCTTCAGGTGATCCTTGGACCGCTGCAGCTCGGCGCCGGGCACCGGCGCGTTCTTGACGCCGCGCAATTCTTCGACGACCAGGTCGATCACTTCGCCGACCGCTTCGTTCGAGCAGCCCGCGTAGATCGTGAACGAGCCGGCGTCGCGGTAGGCGCTCAACCCGCTGAACACCGCGTACGCCAGCCCGCGTTTCTCCCGCACGTTTTGAAAGAGACGCGAGCTCATCGACCCGCCGAGCAGCGTGTTCAGCACGTAACTCGAATAGCGGTCGTCATGATTCTGCGGATAGCTGCCGACGCCGAGGCACAGGTGGCTCTGCTCGAGCTCCTTGTTGCGTACGTAGGTCGTCGGCACGACGCGCGGCGCCTCGTCGCGGACCGATTCTCCCGGCTCGACGAGCGATCCGAACTTCTCCGCCACGAGATCGCGCACCCGCTCGTGCTCGAGATTCCCGACCGCCGACACGATCAGGTTTCTCGCCGTGTAGGCGTTGCGGAAATAATTCCGCAGCAGGCCGGCGTTGAACGATTCGACGGTTTCCTTGGTCCCGAGGATCGGGCGGCCGAGCGGGTGGTTCTCCCAGAACGCCTGCGTGAACAGCTCGTGCACGAGGTCGTCGGGCGTGTCCTCGACCATCTTGATCTCTTCGAGGACCACCTTCTTCTCGCGCTCGATGTCCTCCGCGCCGAACGCCGGGTTGCGGACGATGTCGGACAGGATGTCGATCGCCAGCGGAAGGTGCTCGTCGAGGACCTTGATGTAGTAGCTCGCGTACTCCTTGGCGGTGAACGCGTCGAGCTGGCCGCCGATCGAGTCGATCGCCTGCGCGATGTCTTCGGCCGACCGGGTGCCGGTGCCCTTGAAGAGCATGTGCTCGACAAAATGCGCGATGCCGCCGCGCTCAGCCGTTTCGTGGCGCGAGCCGCGCGTCAACCAGACGCCAATGCTGATTGATCGAACCTGCGTCATCCGCTCGCTGAGGATGCGAAGGCCGTTATCGAGCACGTCTCTGACGATTGGGGCGGTGGACACCTTTGAACGTTTGCAACCTATTGAGCGAGAAGGGATTACGCGCTAGAATTCGCATTATAGCATGGCCAACCGCGTCGATCTCGCCGAACTGGAACGTCCCGCGCTCGAGGTGGCGCTCGCCGAACACGGCCATCAGCGCTTTCACGCGCGCCAGATTTTCCGCTGGATCTATCGCCGCGGCGTCAGTGACGTCGAGGCGATGACCGATTTGTCGCGCGAGCTGCGCGCGGATGTGGCGCGCGCGTTCGTGCTCTCGACGCCGGCGCTCGAGCGCCGCGAGCGGTCCACCGACGGGACCGAGAAGTTTCTGCTCCGGCTCGCCGATGGACGCCACATCGAATCGGTCTTCATCCCCGACACACCGTCGATGACCTTCTGCATCTCCACGCAGGTGGGCTGCGCGATGGCCTGCGCCTTCTGCCTGACCGGCAAGATGGGGCTGGCCCGCCACCTGACGGCAGGCGAAATCGTCGGCCAGGTGCGCGTGCTCGCCGGCGCCCTGCAGATGCGCGACGCCGCGTTCAACATCGTGCTGATGGGGATGGGCGAGCCGCTCCACAACTACGACGAGACGATGAAGGCGCTGCGGATCCTCGCCGACGAGCACGGGTTCGCCCTGGCGCCGCGCCGGATCACGCTGTCGACGGTCGGCCTGCTGCCGGCGCTCGAGCGCCTCGCGAAAGAGCCGGTGATGCCGAACCTCGCCATCTCGCTGCATGCGCCCACCGACGTGCAGCGCGGCGAGCTGGTGCCGATCAACCGGAAGTACGGCGTCCAGGACATCATCGAGGCGTGCAGGCGGTTTCCGCTGAAGAAGCGGAGCCGCATCACGTTCGAGTACGTGCTGCTCGCCGGCGTGAACGACTCGCCTCGAGACGCGCACCGCCTCGCGAAGCTGGTGGCGGGCGTGAAGTCAAAGGTCAACTTGATTCCGTTGAATGCCGCCGCTGGGATTCCGTTCGCGCGGCCGTCAGACGAGGCGATCGACCGGTTCGCGCGGATTGTCGCCGAGCACGGCGTCACGGTCTCGGTCCGCAAGAGCCGCGGCCGCGATATCCGCGCGGCGTGCGGTCAGTTGATCGTGGAGGGTCCGAAGAAGTCAGCCGCGCAGCAGTTGGCAGCCGCGGCATTTGGTCCCGCGTGAGCGGCCGTAGGCATCATTGTGCGGCGAGCATCACATCGCCGGTGTCGTGAGCGGTGACCATGACAGTCACCCATTCGTTTCTTGCTTGACCCGGCGGAATTCGCAGTTTCAAGTAGTTCCCCGTGACCACCACCGAGCCGTCCTCGAGCGTCAGCGCGCGGTGTGTCGTGCCGACCTGCGACGCGCGGAAGCGATCGCTCAAACGCGCGCCGATCTCCCGCGCGCGGCGCGCGCGCTCGCGGATCACCGTTCCAGCCGCACGCCCACCCATCGTCGAGGCGGGCGTGCCGGGGCGATCCGAATACGGAAATACGTGGATGTGGGTCAGCGGCGATCGCTCGAGATAGGCCGCGAGCTCCTCGAAGTCGTCGTCGGTCTCGCCCGGGAATCCCACGATGACGTCGGTGCCGATCGACGCGTGCGGGATCCGCGCGCGGATGTCGCTCACGAGCGACGCATAGTAATCGATCGTGTAAGGCCGGCGCATCGCGGCCAGCACGCGTTCACTCGCGTGTTGCAACGGCAGGTGGAAATGCGGCGCGAACCGGTCGGACGTCGAGACGAGATCGACGAGCTCGCGCGAGCAATCCATCGGCTCGAGGGAGGAGATTCGGAAGAGCACGCGCGACAGCGCCCCTGAAAGGGGCGCGATCGGTTCCGTTTCTTCCAACGCGCGTAACAAATCCAGGAGTGAGGAGAGCGGCATCAGATCGCGACCGTACGAGCCAAGATGGACGCCGGTCAACGCGATCTCCTTGAAGCCGGCAGCCGCCACGCGCGCGACCTCGTGCAGCACCGCCTCGACCGCCACGCTTCGTGGCGCGCCTCTGGTCGTCGGAATGATGCAGTAGGAGCATGGCTCGGCGCATCCGGTCTGCACCCGCAGCGTAAACGCCGTGCGCCCGGCGACGCCCGGCTCGATCGCGGCGCCGCAGGGACCGAGGCCAAAATCAGGAACCGCCGAGCGCGCAGAGTCCGCAGAGAAGAAGAATCTCTCTGCGTTCTCCGCGCTCTTCGCGGTTTCTGTCTTCTTCAGCAGCTGGATCAGCTGTGGCTTGTCGTCGTTCGTCACGACGCGCGCGACGTTCGGGAGCACCTCGATGTCGCCTGGCCGCCGCGTCGCGTAACAGCCGGTGACGACAATGCGCGCGTTGGGATTGTCGCGAGCCACCCGACGAATCGTCTGCCGCGCGCCCTGATCGGCGGTCGCCGTCACCGAGCAGGTGTTGACGATGACGAGGTCCGCGTCACGCGGCTGCGCCTCGACGGCGCCGGCCGCGCGCAGCTCTTCCTCGAAGCCAAGCGAGTCGGCCTGATTCACCCGACAGCCGAAGGTGATCACCGAGTACTTCACGCTACTGATCCGACACAAGGGACACTGCCTTTAGACGTCATGGGCGAGCGCCTTCCTGCCGATGTCATGACGGTACTGCATGCCATCGAACGAGATCTTCAGGACGCCGGCATACGCGCGGGCGATGGCTTCGGCGAAGCCGTCGCCGCGGCCGACGACCGTCAGCACCCGCCCGCCGGCGGTCACGATCTGATGACCCTGCCTCGACGTGCCAGCGTGATACACGGTGATGCCCGGAATCCTTTCCGCCTCGTCGATCCCGCGAATCGGCCGGCCCGATTCCGACGACTCGGGATACCCGCGTGAGGCGATCACGACGCCGGTCAGGCGGTCGCGGCCGAGCGAGACCGACGTCTGCGCGAGGCGGCCCGCCGCGCCGGCGATCAGTATCGGCAGCAGCGGCTCGTCGACGAGCGGCAACACCACCTGCGCTTCGGGATCGCCGAGCCGCGCGTTGAACTCGATGACTTTCGGGCCGTCGGCAGTCAGCATGAGGCCGACAAAAAGGAAGCCGCGGAATGGATGACCTTCTGCGGCCATTCCGGCCATCACCGGCGCGACGATCTCGCGCATGACGCGCGCACTGAGCGCCGCGTCGACGAGCGGGCTCGGCGCAAACGCGCCCATGCCGCCGGTGTTCGGTCCGCGGTCCTCGTCGAACACCCGCTTGTAATCCTGGGCCGCGCCGATCGGCAGCGCGCGCATCCCGTCGCACACGCAGAAGAACGAGACTTCCGGCCCTTGCAGACACTCTTCGATCACGAGCCGATCGCCGGCGTCGCCGAATTTGCGATCGCGCATCGCGTCTGTGATCGCGCGCTCGGCGGCCGCGCGGTCGTCGGCGATCACGACCCCCTTGCCCGCAGCGAGGCCGTCCGCCTTGAGGACGACCGGCAGTCCGAATTCGCCGCTTCGCACGGACGCCAGCGCAGCGTCTGACGACTCGCACGTGCGGAAGTGCGCGGTCGGAATGCCGTGGCGTGCCATGAAGGCCTTGGCGAAGGCCTTGCTCGACTCGAGCCGCGCGGCCGCCGCAGTCGGCCCGAACAGCAGTCGTCGGTCCGCTGCGAAGCGATCGGCGATGCCGAGACTCAGTGGAAGCTCCGGGCCGACGACGGTGAAGTCGATCTGCTCCCGATCGGCGAGCGCCAGGATGGCATCCGGGTCGCGGAGATCGATCGGCACGGTGCGCGCGAGCCGCGCGATGCCCGGATTACCGGGAGCAGCGAGCAGGTCGCCGGTGTCGCGATCGGCGGCGAGTCGACTGACCAGCGCGTGTTCGCGCGCGCCGCTACCGAGGACCAGAACTCTCATTATGAGAACGACTTAGGGCAAGCGATCGTGCTGTTCAGTGGCGAGGCGCGGCTGGGACTATTTCGTTGACCTAGAGGGGGATTGCGCCTAAGATCCGCGGTTACTTGTGATAGCCTAACATATTTGCAACATTCGCCACCCGTGAAGGGGGTGTTCGTCGCGTGGCTGAAGTCAAAATCCAGGAGGGCGAGTCGATTGAGAGCGCTCTCCGCCGGTTCAAGCGGAAGGTCCAGCAGGAAGACATCATCAAGGACATCAAGAAGCATTCCTTCTATTTGAAACCCGGAGATAAGCGAAGAGCCAAGCAAGCGCTCGCGCGGAAACGGAATCGCAAGAAACTCCGACGCGAATCGGAATAGGCCGACCCCCGACGAGGTAGCGACCGATGGAGTTCCAAGACAGGATCCTCAGGTGCGTGGATTGCGCCACGGAGTTCATCTGGACGGCGGGAGAACAGCAGTTCTTTGCCGACAAGAACTTCAAGAACGAGCCGAAGCGGTGCAAAGCCTGTAAGGGCAAAAGGGCGGCGCGTCCGGCCGGCGCGGGGATGGCCCGCGAGCGGGTGGAAACCGTCACCATGTGCTCGGCCTGCGGCAAGGAAACGACGGTACCCTTCAAGCCGACGCAAGGGCGCCCGGTATTCTGCAAGGAATGCTTTCAGTCCCGGAAATTCGCCGGGGCTGGCGGCGTCTAAGCTCCACCGGTCGATCTCGCTTTCGTCGATCCTATCGATAAAAGGCTCGCCACGCTTCCGTCCGTCTGCGTTGCAGACAGGCGGAGGCGGGTGTTAACCTCGAAACTCGCGGTTTTAGCTGGAGCGTTTGCATGCAGATCGAGGAACGGAAGGTCGGTGACGTGGTGGTACTCGACCTGAAAGGCAAGATTACTTTGGGCGAGGGCGACGAACTGCTCAAGGACAAGGTCAACAGCCTCGTCAACCAGGGCCACAAGAAGATCGTCCTGAATCTCGCGGATGTCCCCTACATCGACAGCGCGGGGCTGGGCGAAGTCGTTCGCACCTACACCACCGTGAGCCGTCAGGGGGGCAGCCTGAAGCTGCTCAATCTGACGAAGCGCATCACGGATCTGTTGTCGATCACAAAGCTGCTGACCGTGTTCGAGACCTACGACTCGGAGAACGAGGCGGTCCGGAGTTTTTCGGCTTCGGCCAAGGTCTAGCCCGTCTTCCGCGCTAGATGGCGCGCAGCACGTCATCCCCTGTGGCGGCCCCCGGTACGGCGGTCCACCCGGTATCGGGGCGATCGCTCGCCTTCCACCTGTTCTCGTCTCTCCGTCCAGGCCAGTGGAGCAAAAACCTCGTGATTTTCGCCGGCCTGCTCTTCGGCCGGCGACTGTTCGATCCGCGGGCCGTCGTCGACGCCGTGTGCGCGTTCGCCCTGTTCTGTGTGCTCTCCGGCGTCGTCTATCTGGTGAACGACGTCGCCGATCGCGAATCCGACCGGCAGCATCCGCTCAAGGCCAGGCGGGCCATCGCATCCGGCGCGTTGCCGGTGTCTGTCGCGCTCATCGCAGCCGCGGCGCTCGGCTTCGTCGGGTTGGGCGGCGCCCTGGCGATTGGACGGGGGTTCGCCACGGTCGCGCTGGCCTATCTCGCGCTCCAGTTGTTGTATTCGGGTCCGTTGAAGCACATCGTGATCATCGACGTGCTGACGATTGCGATCGGCTTCGTCCTGCGGGCGGTGGCCGGCGCTGTGGCGGTGCGCGTCGAAATCAGCCACTGGCTGCTCGTGTGCACGATCCTGCTGGCGCTGTTCATCGCGCTGGCCAGGCGGCGCCACGAGATCGTACTGCTGGCCGGCAGCGCGAGGAGTCACCGGCCGATTCTGGGCGAATACAGCGCGTACCTGCTCGATCAGATGATCGGCGTCGTGACGGCGTCGACGCTCGTCGCGTACGTCTTCTACACGATCAGCCCCGAGACTCAGGAAAAGTTCGGGACGCCCTGGCTCGGCCTGACCATTCCGTTTCCCCTCTATGGGATTTTCAGGTACTTGTATCTGGTGCACCAGCGTGAAGGCGGCGGAAGCCCCGCCGACCTGCTGCTGACGGACCGCCCGCTGCTGGCGTGCGTCGCGCTGTGGGCGATCGCCGTCGCGCTGATCATTTACAGACCCATATGAGACTGCCGCTGTTGCTTTCAGCTGTCAGCTCTCAGCCCTCAGCGTGCTGGAGTTCCAGCCGTCAGCCGACAGCTGAAAGCTGATAGCCGTCTATGGCCGACTTCAACGTCCGCTCCGACTCGGTGAACGTCGAGCACATCATGGAGCAGATCCGCGCGCGCATCCGCGAGAAGCGCGGTGTCGACTACACCGAACAGCAGATTCGCGAGCTGGCCGCGGTGAAGCTCGAGAAGTTCCTCGATCCGCGCGGCGTCCGCTCCGATCTGCTCGATCAGTTTCGCAAGGTGCAGCCGGCGTACGAACCGCCGGAGCTGCCGAATTTCGCGTTCGAGGACGCGACGCTGTTCGAGTCGCATCGCGGGCCGATCCGCGGGCTGCGCAAGCTGCTGCTGCCGATCCTGAAGCTGTTCTTCAACCCGAACCCGCTGATTCAGGCGTTGAACATCCAGTCGCGGCTGAACACCATGAACGCCGAGCGTGAAACGCGCCGGGAGTCGGCGCGGCGGCAGATGGACCAGCTGTACTACGAGCTGATTCACAACCTCGTCATCGAGACCACGCGTCTGGGCATCGAGGTGAAGAACCTGAAGATGCGCGTGGAGTCGGTGTCGAGCCGGCTCGAATTCAACGAGCGGCGGGCGCGCGCGCTCGAGAGCGCCGTCGTCTACAAGCCGTCGGAGGCGGAGGCCGCGCCGGTTCAACAGGCGCCGGCACAGAGTCAGCAGCGGTTCATGCCGCCACCGTCTCAGGGGCGTCCATTTCAGCAGACCCCTCCGCGCCCACAAGCGCCGCAGGCCGCAGCGCCAACCCCCGCGGCCGTCGCGCCGGCGACGAATCAGGGGCAACCGGCCGACGCCGGCCGACAGGGGGCGCCGGGTGAAGGGCCAGGTCAGCGAAGCCGTCGGCGGCGACGCCGGCGTGGACGACGCGGCAGCGGCTCGGCGGCGGCGATGATGGGAGCGCCAGGCGCGGTCCAGCCGGAGACGCCGGACGCCTCGGCGTCGACCGACGCCGTCGGTCAGATGGACGCGATGGCTCGCATGGACGACGACGGGGCGCCGGAAGCGGAAGCATCACGCGCGGGCGCAGTGGAAGAGGTCGACTCGAGTCCGGCGCCCGAGGCGAGCGCGGTCCCATCGACGGATTCGGCGCAGAGCCCGCCGACAGGCCCGGAAGAGTCTTCAACCCCTCGAGAGCCTCAGGGAAGTCCCGAGCCGGGTCGAGGAACAAGCTCCGAGCCTGGCGGCTCCGACACCGATACGCAGTGAAGGTCGCCGTCGTCGTACAGCGCTACGGCCAGGCGATCAATGGAGGCGCCGAGCTCCACGCGCGCTACATCGCCGAACATCTCGCGCGTCATGGCCAGGTCGACGTGTTGACGACGTGCGCGACCGATTACGTCACGTGGCGCAACGAGCTCCAGCCGGGCGTCGAGACGGTCAACGGCGTCTCGGTTCGACGCTTCCGCGTGAAGCACGAGCGGGATCCGCGCGTGTTCGGCAAGCGATCCGATCGCGTCTTCGAACAGCGGCACTCGGTCGGCGACGAGCTCGACTGGCTCGATGCGGAAGGGCCGACGAGCCCGGCGCTCGTGGACTACGTCGGAAAGCACGCCGCCGACTACGACTTCTGTCTGTTTTTCAGCTACCGGTACTACCACGCGTATTACGGGTCGCGCGCGGCCGGCGATCGCGCGATCCTGGTGCCGACCGCCGAACGCGACGCGACGATCGGACTGTCGATCTTTCGGCCGCTGTTCCGAAGCGTCCGCGCGGTGATGTACAACTCGCCCGAGGAACGGGCGATGATTCACGCGGTGTCCGGCAACCAGTCCGTTCCGGGCGTCGTGGTCGGCATCGGATCGCACGTCCCGAACAACCCGCAGCCGGCGCGATTCCGCCAGAAGTACAACATCCGCGGGCCGTTCGCGATTTACGTGGGGCGAATCGATCTGAACAAGGGATGTAAGGAGCTGTTCGAGTTCTTCCAGGGGTACTTGAAAGATCCCACCGGCAAGCTGTCGCTCATCCTTATCGGGAACTCGTTGCTGCCGGTTCCGGACCACGCGAGGATCCGCCATCTGGGGTTCCTCGACGACACGGACAAGTTCGACGCGATGGCGGCGGCCGACCTGCTGGTCATGCCGTCGTATTACGAGAGCCTGTCGATGGTCGCGCTCGAGGCATGGGCCCTGGGTCGCCCGGTGCTCGCGAACGGGAAATGCGATGTCCTCAAGGGCCAGTGCATTCGCAGCAACGCCGGACTGTATTACGAGACCTACGCGGAGTTCGTCGGCACGCTGGAGGCGATCGAGCAGAATCGCTGGCTCGCCGGCTCGCTCGGACGCAACGGCCGGCAGTATTTCAAGGACCACTACGACTGGCCGGTGATCGAGCGCAAATACCTCGAGATGTTCGAGCGGCTGAAAAAAGAGGCGCCCGCCGCCCCCGATCCGTTGCCGGGATGGTTGGACCGCCGCCGCCAGGATCTCCGGCCGGCCGAGGAGGTGATCGCAGCGCTGCCGAAAGGACCGGCGCTCCACGCGCCGAAGCACGCGTCGCCCGAGCCGGACGGGCGGAGGCGGGCGTGATCCAGATTCACCAGGTGCTGGCGACGCTCGGGTACGGCGACGCGATCGGTCACGAAGTCCTGGGGATCCAGCGGGTGTTGCGGGCGGCCGGCTACGAGTCGGATATCTTCGTCGAGACCGCGGATCACCGGCTCGAGCGGCTGACGCGGGACTATCGCGAGCTGGTGGATTTCAGCCGTCGCGACAACCTGCTGCTCCACCACTTTTCGCTCGGCTCGAAGGCGTCGCGCACGGCGTTCGCGCTGCCGGACCGGATGGCGCTGATTTACCATAACATCACGCCGCCGGAGTACTTCGTCGGCGTGCACCGAACGCTCGCAAGGCAGACGTTTCGCGGACGGCGGGAGCTGCAGGCCTACGCCGACCGGTGCGACCTGGCGATGGGCGACTCCGAGTTCAATCGGCGGGACCTCGACATGCTGGGCTTTCCCCGAACGGCCGTGCTGCCGGTCGTCCCCGATTTCTCGCATCTCGATCGCGAGCCCAACTGGCTCGGGGCTCACGACTTCGACGACGACTGGACGAACATCCTGTTCGTCGGGCGGGTGATCGCCAACAAGAAGATCGAGGATCTGATCCGCTCGTTCCACGCGTATCACACGATCTTCAACCCGCGCTCCCGGCTGCTCATCGTCGGCGCGCAGAGCGGCTTCGAGCGCTACCTCGCGTCGCTGCATCAGCTTGCCGCCGCGCTCGGCGCAGCGCACGTGCATTTCGTCGGCCACGTATCGGACGAGGAGCTGGTCGCGTTCTACGAGATCGCCGACCTCTTCCTGTGCGCGAGCGAGCACGAAGGCTTCTGCGTCCCGATCGTCGAAGCCTTTTACAAGCAGGTGCCGGTCCTTGCTTACGCGGCGACTGCGGTGCCCTCGACGATGGACGGGGCGGGCGTGCTGTTCGACGACAAGGATCCCGTGCACGTGGCGACGCTCATGGATGCCGTCGCATCGAATACGACGCTGCAGGACCAGATCGTTGACGGCCAGCTCGCGGCGGTCGACCGCCTGCGGTCGAAGGACTTCGCCGGCACGCTCCTTGGTTTTGTCGAGGCGATCCTGTCGAAGCCGCGCGCGCCCGAGCCGCACGTGGCGTTCGATTTCTGGGGTCAGTTCGACGCGGCGCAGGAGCTCGAGGAGCTGCGGCTCTATCGGCCCGCGATCTACCAGGCGCTCCCGGTGGAGCCGGGAATTAGGAAGTAGGAATTTGGAATGCGTACGAATTCTGAATTCCAAATTCTGAAGTCCACATTGCGATGATCATCAATCAGTGGGTGCCGGCGGCGCACAGAGGCGATGCGATCGGCGACAGCGCCCGGAGGGTCCGCGATCTGCTGCGCGCGATGGGCCACGAATCGGAGCTCTATGCGCTGACCATCGACGAAGACCTGCGGCGCGACGTCCGACGGTTCGAGGATCCGGCGGCGCGGCGCGGCGATCTGACGATCTTGCACTACGCCCTGCCGTCACCGATGACCGGCGCGTTCGCGTCCCTTCGGTCGGGGCGCGTCCTCCAGTATCACAACGTGACGCCGGCGGCCTATTTTGCGCCGTACGACCCGTCGCTGTTTCGTCTCGCGGCGCTGGGACGGCAGGAACTCGCGACGCTCGTCGGGCACGTCGACTTGGCGCTCGGGGACTCGGAGTACAACCGGCAGGAGATCGCGTCTCTCGGCTTCGCGCGGACCGGCGTGTTCCCGATCGCGGTGGACACGAGGCGGATCACCCAGCCGGCCCGGCGCCCCGCGCTCGAGCAGATGCTCGACGACGGCCTCGTGAATTTTCTGTTCGTGGGGCGAATCGCGCCCAACAAGAAGATCGAGGATCACATCCGGCTGGCCGAGGTGTACAAGCGATACATCGACGCCTACTACCGGTTCATCTTTGTCGGCAGGTTCGACGCGGTGCCGCGGTATTATTCGACGATTCGCGCCTTGATGGCCGAGTACCGGTTCCTCAACGATCGCTTCGTGTTCACCGGACCCATTCCCGACCAAGAGCTTGCGGTCTACTATCGCCACGCGGCGGTGTATGTGTCGCTCAGCGAGCACGAAGGCTTCTGCGTGCCGCTCGTCGAGGCGATGGCCGCCGACGTCCCGGTGCTCGCCTACGCCGCCGCCGCCGTGCCCGAAACGCTCGGCGGCGCCGGCGTCCAGTTCGCGCCCAAAGATCTCGAGGTCGCCGCTGAGCTCCTCGGCACGCTGGCATTCGACGACGACGTGCGCGCGCGGGTGATCGCCGGTCAGCGCCGGCGGCTCGCTGACTTCGGCGACGCGCGGATTACGCGCGAGCTCACCGCGCTGCTGCACACACTGTCGTGAAAATCGCCTTTGTCATCCAGCGGTACGGGGCAGAGGTCCTCGGCGGATCCGAACATCTGTGCCGCCTCGTTGCGGAACGCCTTGCCGGCAGCCACGAAGTCGACGTGCTGACCAGCTGCGCGCGCGACTACGTGACCTGGAAGAACGAGTACCCCGAGGGCGCCGATCGCATCCGCGGCGTCACGGTTCGCCGCTTCGCCAGCGCGGCGACGCGCGACATCGAGGCGTTCAACAAGTACTCGGACTGGATCTACAGCAACCCGCACGGCCACGCTGACGAGATGGAGTGGTTGAAGCAGCAGGGACCCTGGAATCCCGCACTGATCGATTACCTGCGGCGACAGCATCAGCAGTACGACGTCCTCATCTTCTTCACCTATCTCTACGCGCCGACGGTCCTCGGCCTCGAGATCGCGCCGCAGCGCAGCATCCTGGTCACCACCGCGCACGACGAGCCGGCGATCAAGCTGGACATCTTCAAGGAGGTCTTCAAGAAACCGGCCGCGCTCTGCTACCTGACCGAGAGCGAGCGGCAGTTTGTCGAGATTCAGTTTCCCGATCGGCCGCTGCTCGAGGAAGTGGTGGGCGTCGGGGTCGATCTTCCGCAGCAGCAGCCGTACCCGCGGATGCCGGAGCGGCCGGCCGACGAGGAGCCGGCGCAGGCATCCGCCGACGCCGCCGCGGAAGACGAGGCACCGGCCCCCGAGTTTCCGTCGCACTTGCTCGCCCGCGGCGCGGTATTCCGCCGCCGGCATCGGCTTTACGGCCCGATCGTCCTGTACGGCGGCCGCATCGACCCCGGCAAGGGGTGCGAGGAGCTGATTCAATATTTCGGCGAGTACGTGAAGGACGGCGGCGACGCCACGCTGGCCCTGATGGGCGTGAAGCTGATGTCGCTGCCGGAGGACCCCTCCATCCGCTTCGCCGGCCTGCTCTCGGACGGCGAGCGGCTCCAGGCCCTCGAAGCCGCCACCGTCGTCGTCTGCCCGTCGCCGTACGAGAGCCTCTCGCTGCTCGCGCTCGAAGCGCTCTCGGTCGGGACACCGGTGCTCGCGAACGCGCGCAGCGCGGTGCTGGTCGAGCACTGCGTCCGGAGCAACGGCGGGCTGTGGTATGCCGACCGCGACGAGTTCGTGGAGGCGTTGAAGCTGCTCGTCGGCGACGAGCGCCTGCGCCAGGCGCTCGGCCGCAACGGCCGCGAGTACGTTCGACGCAGCTATCGCTGGGACGTGGTGCTCGGAAAGTACGAGCGACTGTTCGCCAAGATCCGGAATGCCCGATGAACGTTACGTCCCACCGTGCCGCCCGCTCTCGGCCCGCCGCCGCCAGCGCGATCGACGGCAGGAACAGCCATGCGTTGCGGCGATTCACGAGCGCGTTGGCCGGTATCGTGGGATGCATCGCCGCGAGCGTCAGCGCTGTCGCGATGAACAGGACGGCGCCGCCGCCGATGAGCAACCAGATCCGCCGCTCGACACGCCGCAGCTCGGGGTGCATCGCTCGGCCGAAGCCTTCGCGCTCCGGGCTTATTTGTCGTCGAAAGCCGGCGTCAGCGGACCGTCGACGCTCGGCGCGAGGGGGGCGTCGCCGCCTCCCGCCGCCGCGGGCGCCGCGACCACCGGTTCGCCGCCATTGCCGTTCATCGTCCGCTTGCGGCGCGGGCGGATCTCGTACCGCTTGATCATCTCGTTCAGCGTGGTCGGCTTGATGTGCAGCAGCTCGGCGGCGCGCTTCTGGACCCCGCCGGCGGCCTCGAGCGTCGATTCGATCAGCCGCTTCTCGAAGTCGGTGATGACGTCCTTGAACGAGATGCCTTCCGGCGGCACCACGAACTGCGGCATCTGGAAGTTCGGCGCCTTGCGGACGTGATCGGGAATCAACTCGACGCCGATGCGCGGCCCGGCCGTGAGCACGACGGCCCGCTCGATGACGTTCTCGAGCTCGCGCACGTTGCCCGGCCAGTCGTACTCGGTGAGGAGGTCGAGCGCCTCGGGCGTCAGCTCGAGGCCGGTCTTCTTGTTTTCCTCGCCGTACTTCTCGAGGAAGTGGTGCACGAGCAATGGTACGTCGTCCTTGCGATCGCGCAGCGGCGGGAGCTGGATCGAGATGACGTGGAGGCGGTAGAACAGGTCCTCGCGAAACTTGCCTTCCTCCATCATCTGCCGCAGGTCGACGTTGGTCGCGGCGATGATGCGGACGTCGACCTTGATGGTCTCGATGCCGCCCAGCCGCATGAAGTCGCGCTCCTGGATCACGCGCAGCAGCTTGGCCTGCGTCTCGAGCGGCACGTTCCCGATCTCGTCGAAGAAGATGCTGCCCTTGTCCGCGAGGTCGAACATGCCCTTCTTCGGATACACCGCGCCCGTGAACGCGCCCTTGACGTGGCCGAAGAGCGTCGACTCGAGGAGATCCGGCGGCAGGTTGCCGGAGTTGACCGTGACGAACGACCGCTCGGAGCGCGACGAGTTCGTGTGGATGGCGCGCGCGACCAGCTCCTTGCCGGTGCCGCTCTCGCCCTGAATGAGAATCGTCGACCGGCTCGGCGCGGCCTGGATGATCAGGTCGAACACCTGACGCATCCGCGGGCTGCGGCCGATGATGTTGGCGAACTTGTGGTAGCGCTCCTGGATGTTCTGCCGCAGGTTGCGGTTCTCGTTCAGGAGGCGCCGCCGCTCCATCGCGTTCCGGACGACGACGAGCACCTCGTCGTTCTTGAACGGCTTGGTGACATAGTCGAAGGCGCCCATCTTCATCGCCGAAATCGCGCTCTCGACCGACGCGTAGGCAGTGATGATGATGACGTTGAGATCGTCGTCAATCCGCTTCAGCTCGTCGAGCGTGGCGATCCCGTCGAGCCCCGGCATCATGATGTCGACGATGGCCGCATCGAACGGCAGCGCGCGCGCCAGCTCGAGCCCTTCCGCGCCCGATGAGGCGACGCGGACGTCGTAGCCCTCCCGCGTGAGCAGCGTCTCGAGAATCTCCCGCATGATCTCTTCGTCGTCGACGACGAGAATCGTGCCGTGACGTGAAGTAGGCATAATCAATTCGCCCGCGCTGTACGTGACACCGCGGGCGCCAGCGGCAGCGACAGGGTGAATCGGGTGCCCTGTCCCACCGCGCTGTCGCAATGAATTCTGCCGTCGTGCTCGCGCACGATGCCGTAGGTGATCGACAGACCCAGCCCCGTGCCGCGGCCGATGACTTTCGTCGTGAAGAACGGGTCGTAAATCCGCGCGATCTGCTCCGACGGGATGCCGGACCCGGTGTCCGCGATCTCCGCGATGACCTGATCGCCCTCGACCCGGGTGACCACGGACAGCCAGCCACCGCTGGGCATGGCGTCGCGTGCGTTGAGGAACAGGTTCAGGAACACCTGCTGGAGCTGATACTCGATGCCGAGCACCGTCACGTCGGATGCCGCCAGATCCCGCCGCACCTTGATGCTGCCGACCTCGTACTGATGCTCGAGCAGCGAGAACACGTCCGTGATCACCGCGTTCAGGTCGACCTCGACCCGTTCGTGAGACGCCGACCCGGGGCGGGACAGGTTCAGGAGCCCGTTCACGATTTTTGCGGCGCGGAACGTCTGGCGCTCGATCTTCTCGAGCAGCACCGTTTTCGGATCGTCCGGATCGGCTCCGTCGAGCAGCATCTGCGTGAAGCTCGAGATGCCGGTGAGCGGCGTGTTGACCTCGTGCGCGACACCGGCCGCCAGCAGACCGATCGATGCCATCTTCTCGGAAATCTGCAGCTGCTCTTCGAGGCGCACGCGATCCGTGATGTCCTCGATCAACAGCAGCATGCCGACGACTTCATCATCGCCCGCGGCGTTTTGCAACGGCACTTCGGTGGCGTTGACGAGCAGGCGCGGCGCCTCGCTGTCGCGCGAGGACAGCGGCACGCGATAGAGCGTGGCGCCGTACGGGTGGTCCTGCCTCGCGGCCCGCAGCGCCTCGACGAACGGCGCATCGAAGATGTCGCCGAGCTTCCGGCCGATCGCCGCCTCGCGGTCGACGCCGTAGGACTCTTCCAGCGCGCGGTTCCAGCGCACGATGCGCTCGTCCGCGTCGAACACGACGAGCCCATCGTCGAGCGACTCGAGGATGTTCTCGTTGAACTCGCGCATGCGCCCGACTTCTTCGGCCTTCAGGCGCAACTGCCGGTACAGCCGCCCGTTCTCGATCGCCGTCGCCACCTGACCCGCCACGGCGGTGAGCAGTCCGATGTCCTCGCTGTTGAACGGCTCGTCGGTCTCTTTCCGTCCGAGCGCGAGCACCGCGATCGTGCGGCCTTCGAACACGCAGGGCACGAAATAGTACGTGCCGGCATCGCGCCAGAACTCCACTTCCTCCGCCAGGAAGCGGGCGCCGGCGATCGGATCGTCGAGGGCGACCGTATGGCCGGCGTCGAGCCGCGCCATCATGGACGAGGTGCGCGGCAAACAGGGCACGGGCTGAGCGAAGCCGTAGTCCCCCATCGACGTGAAATCCCCCGAACGCTCGTCGGCGAGCATCAGCGCCATCCGGTCGACGACCAGCGTCTCGACGATCCGTGCCACGAGCCGCTGGCTGAGCCGCACGATATCGAGATCGCTGTTCAGGTCGCGCGCGAACGCGACCAGCGCGCGGCGGTAGTCGTAGCGATCGCGGTAGAACACGCGGTCGAGCGAGTTCTGGACGGCGTCCCTGACCGGCCGCGCGAGCAGCACGATGACGAGTGTCGCCAGCGCGGCGATGATCCAGTTGTGCTCGTCGGCGTCGGTGGCGAGCGCGAAGCCGGTGAGCTTGCGCAGCGCGGCATACAGAACGATGCTCGCCGCCAGGAACGCCGTGTATTCGAGGCCACGCTTGATGATGACCTCGACGTCGCGAAGCCGATAGCGCACGATCGCCGAGGCAAACGTCAGCGGCACGAGGCCCAGCGGCACCGCCGTGAGCTGCAGCGCGAGCGGTGGATTGATGCCGAGCGTCCATGGCAGGGCATAGCCGAAGGCGAACGGGCCGACGCCGAGTGCGACGCCCCACGCGATCCAGCGGAGCTGACGGCGAGCCGTGACCGACGTGATGTCCTGAAATGCGCGCGTGAGCACACCGAGCGCGGCCACCGCGCAGACGAACAGATAGATCAGTTCGGCCCGATCGAGCCACTCGAGCGCGCGCGAGAACATCGGACCCGATAGGCTGCCCTCCGAGGCGCGCGCGACGGCCATCACGCGTGCAGCGCCCAACCCGAGGGCCGGCAAATACATCAACGGCACGAGCAGCCGGCCCGACTCGGGATTCGGGATTCGGGACGCGTGATGCGCCGGTGATTCGGGATTCGGGATTCGGGATTCGCGATCGCCCGGACGCTCCGGGAAGACCATCGTGAAATGGAGCAGGAGCGGCGGAAGCAGCGCGAATGCGATCGCGTCGCTCCAGTAGAGCACCCAGTCGAGCCGATCGAACGGGCCGTTGAACGAGAAGCTGAAGACTCCGAAGAAGGCGACGCACAGCCAGAAGAAATGCAGCGTCGCCTGGTCGCGGGGGCGGCGCAGGCGCACGGATGCGCCGACCAGCAGCGTGAACAGACCTACACCCGCGAGCACGAAGTACATCGAGCCGCCGCGCGGCGCCGGCGCGAGCGCGACTTGAAGGCCCTGCTGCGTGCCGAGCCGCAGCATCGTGTAGACGAGGCGTGTGCCCGCGTGACTGCGGTGCTGATACTCGACGACATCGGCGGGCGTCTGCACCGGCGAGCCGTTCACGGCCAGCAGCACATCGCCGCGCTCGATCCCGGCCGCGGCCGCGGGCGATCCCGGCAGAACCTCGCCGGCCGTCACGCCTTCGGGGCGCCCATTCCAGAGCACGCCGTCCTCGACCTCGTGCCACCGCGAATACAGCGCCACGTTCGCGAGGGCCAGCGCGACGAGGACGACGACGACCGTGACGGCGAGCGCAGATCGCCCCCACACCAGCCAGCGGGCTTCGAGGGGCTCGGCGTGACTCATCACCGAATCGGCCATAGGCTTCGACAGAGCGAAGCGTGGAGGGACACTTCGACCGGCGTCGAGGTAGCAAAGCTCATACCTTGAGCCCGGTTCCGCCTTCATCATCTAAGTCACTGAAAAATAGCGATTTCTCGTCCATCGCCGAACGGAACTGATGGTCGCACTTCAATAATATGAAGCGTCGCTTTCAATATTATGGATCGGAAGAGTTAAGGGCGAGTCCTAGAACTTGAGAGTCAGGCCCCCGACGATCCGCTTCGGGGGGCGGACGACGAGCAGCTCGTCGTAGATCGACTGATCGGGCGCGGCGTCGCGGAAGAAATTCCGGACCGCGACGAGCATTTCCCATTTCGCGTTGCTGAAGTCCATGAACGGCAGCGACTGCCGCACCTGCACGTCGAACCGCGAGTCGAGCGCCGGCGACGGCGCCGTGGCCTCTGGGGCGTGCGCGAACGCGCTGCTCAGGCGATACAGCACGACCACGCGCGTGGATGTTTCGGGCACCTCGGTCTCGATCGAGGTCGCCACATCGTGGATCCGATCCGTCTTCGGCCGAACCGCGGACGGCGCGAACACGAGCATGTAGCCGAGATTGTCGGCGTCGGGCGCGCCGAGGCGCGCGCGCGTGAGCGAATACTCGACCGAGCCGTGCACACGGCTGGCGATCGCCGCGCGGACGCCCGCGCTGAGGCCGGACGCGTTGACGTCGCCGGCGTTGCTCAGGAAGTAATGGCCGACCGCCGAGGGCATGCCCGGCGTGGTGATGCCGAACAGCGTCACGAGCTGATGGCTGACGTGCTGGCGGAACGCGCGAACCGACAAGGTCGCCGACGCGAGGTCGTGCTCGACCTCGAGCTCCAGGTGATTGGTCCGCTCGGCCTCGAACGGGCGGCCGCTGACGAGCGGCGCGAACGTCCGCTGCGGCGGCAGCCAGATGCCGCTCTCCATCCGCGGCATGAACTCTTCGGCGCCGGGGGCGAGGGCGCGACTCGCGAGCATCGTGCTCACGCGGAAGTGATTGGTCGGCGCCACCGTCAGCGCCAGGCGCGGACTGATCAGGCTGCGGCTCTCCAGATAGTCGTAGCGCGCGTAACGGCCGCCATAGGTGAGCGTGAGGACCGGTGAGATTGAAAACGTGTCGAATGCGTAGATCGCGCCGGCGTTTCGGCTGCCGTCGGTGACGTCCCGCAAGGCCGCGAAGTTTCCGCCTTCGTAACGCTGCGTGCTGTAGGAGAGGCCGATGTCGTAGCGGTGCTGCGCCGGGGCGCGCGTCGCGTACTCGCCGGCCACAATCCACGACGCCAGGTCGCCCTGCGTCAGCGCGGCGCGGGCGGTCCAGTCCGCGTGCTCGCCGACCGGCGCGCCCAGCGCGAGATACGCGGTGCCGTGCGCGAAGTTGTTCGCCGTGAAGAGCTGCTGCGGCGAATCGAAGGATCCGATGGTGAGCAGGTTGACCTGGCCCGAGAACGGCGTGTTCGCGAAGAGGTTGGTGGCCAGCCTGGCCGACGATTCACCGAAGCGGCCGAGCACGCTCGGCGCGTCGAACGCGTTCGGCTGGCCCGGCGCGCCGGCGAGGATGTCGGCCGGCAGCGTCGCGTCTTTCAGAACCCCGCGCCGCGCGTGACGCAGCCGCCACGCGACTTCACCGTGGTCGTCGTTGGGCGGCGGCGCGCTCGGGGGATCCGCCGGACCGGCGCTGTCGGCCGGCGGGACCGGCGCCTCGGGGGCCGCAGCGACGCCGGCGGCGAGAACGGGATACCCCGCCAGCGCTCCGGCGGAGTTCACGTGACGGAGCGCGATGGCCGACGCGCTGCGCCCGCTCGGGCGCACATCCACCACCTGACCGCGCGACGCGACGAACCCGGTCAGGTGCGCGCGCACCAGATAAGGGCCGGGCGAGAGCGTGCGCATCTCGAACCGGCCGGCGCGATCACTGACGGCAAATGCAGTCGACGCGCCAAGCGCCGACACCATCGCGCCGGCAACCGGCGCGCCGTGTTCGTCCTGAACGACGCCGAGAATCGATCCCGCCGCGATCGACGCGATGTGCGTGACGGGCCGGACCGCCGTGGGACTCTGCGCAATGCCGCGCGACGGGAGGCAGAGAAGCACCAGACCGCCGACGACCGCCGACGCCGTCATTCTGGAAGCGTTGCTCATGCTGACTCCGCGTGAACGGCGTCTACGACGGGCTGACGGTGAAGTTCAGCTCCCGCGTCAACGTCTTGTTCGCGAGCTTGTCCGTGATCTTGATCTCGAGCCGGTAGTCGCCTTCCGGGAACGACGCCAGCGGCACCGCCTGGCCGCTCTGCAGTTGATGCCCGGCCGCAAGGTCGAACTGCGGTGGCAGCGTCTGCGCATTCAGGTTCTGCGGGTTGGTCTTGTTGAAGAACTTCTCCGGTTGTCCCGCAGGCTTCTGGTAGAAGTTGTACTCGACGCTGACGTCGGGCTTGTTGCTCGCGTCGACCTTCGGGTTGTAGATCAGCATGAAGGTCGACAGCTCGGCCTTCTTGGTGAACTTCGTCTCGAAGGTCGGGACGATTTCCATCGAGCCGAGCGCGTACGGACGGTCGGCCTGCTGCTGCGGGGTGAGCGGCGCGGGCAGCGGATCGATGCGCTGCGCGACGATCACCGAGCTCGTGGCGAGGTCGCCGTTCCAGAAGTCGGGCACGGTCACGGTCTGCTTGACCACGGAGACCTTCGGCGCCGGGGCATTCTTGGGCGCCTTCTCGGGCGTCGGCTCCTTCGCAACGAGGTACACCTCGTAGAGTCCCGCCGGCACCGTGAACGATCGCGAGATCCGCAGCGGATTCTGCGCGGCGGCGACGGGGACAAACGTGATGTCCTCGTAGGCGTAGTCCACTTTCTTGTTCTTGTCCTTGTCCTTCTTGTCGTCTTTCTTGCCGGCAGCTGCCTCGGGCGCGGGCGCGGTGCTCTTGGAGACGACCCGCCAGTAGAACGCGAGCGTGCCGCCGCTCACCTTCGACGGATCGATCGACACCGTGAAGGGGACGTACTCCTTGTTGCCCTGGGCTTTCAGCACATCCTCGCGAAGCCACGCAAGCGAGAGATCGTTCAACGCAGGCTGTCCGGCCGCGGCATCGTCCACGATTTTGACGATGTTCTGGATTTCCTTTTTCTGTTGATCGTCCCTTTTCTTGTCGTCCTTGTTCTGCGCGAACAGGCCGATCGACGATGCGAGGACGATCGACGCGAAAAGCGCGAACACGCCACGCCGCTGTTTCATAAAGCCTAGTCTCCCATGCTAGAGAACGCAGTCGTAGAACAGCCAATCATAGGCGTCCCATTTGGGCCAAGTCAAACCCTTCTGCCCGCGGTAGTTCAGCCGAGTCTACCCGTTTTCTGCCGTGTGCTATCATCCGCGTTTCGCATCCGCGTTTCGCCCAGCCATGAAGCTCATCGACGTCTCCGTGCCGCTCGATCCCCGGCTCCCCACGTACCCAAACAATCTGCCGTTCAGCCTCGAGCCCATCAAACGCCTGGCGCGCGGGGAAAGCTCGAACGTATCCGCGCTGCATATGAGCGCCCACACCGGCACGCACGTGGACGCGCCACGCCATTTCTACGACGGGGGCACCGGCACCGAGGCGCTGGCGCTGGAAATGCTCATCGGGCGCGCGCGCGTCATCGAGATCCGGCCGCGCGGCCACATCACGGCCGAGGACCTGAGCGGCAGCGACCTCTCGGAAGACGTCCGCGTCCTGATCAAGACCCAGAACTCGCGGCTGTGGGGATCGCCGGAGTTCCACAAGGAGTATGTCGGGGTCACCGAGTCGGGGGCGAAGTATCTCGTCGACCACGGCATCAAGGTCGTCGGCGTCGATTACCTGTCGGTCGAGGCCTTCAAAACGCCCGGCGCGCCCGCGCATCACGTGCTGCTGGGCGCCGGAACGATCGTCATCGAGGGACTGAACCTGCGCGACGTGGATCCCGGCGTCTATGAGATGTTCTGCCTGCCGCTGGCGATCGTCGGCTCCGACGGCGCACCGGCGCGCGTTGTCCTGCGCAAGAGCTGAGGCCCATGTCGGCGCTGCTCGACGACAGCCTCGTGATCGTCCTCGCCGGCGGCGTCGGCGAGCGTTTGCACCCGCTGACCAAGGAACGAGCGAAGCCCGCGGTCTACTTCGGCGGCCCGTACCGCATCATCGACTTCGTCCTCAGCAACTGCATCAACTCGGGGCTGCGGCGGATCTACATCGCGACGCAGTACAAATCGCTGTCGCTGAACCGGCACGTGCGCATGGGATGGGGCATCGTGTCGGAGGAGCTCGGCGAGTTCATCGAGATCCTGCCCCCGCAGAAGCGGGTCAGCGAGCACTGGTATCAGGGCACGGCGGACGCCGTCTACCAGAACCTGTACTCCATCATGCGTGAGAACCCGCAGTACCTGATCGTGCTCTCCGGCGACCACGTGTACAAGATGGACTACGCGCGCATGCTGCGGCTGCACCAGGAGCGCAAAGCGGCCGTCACGCTCGCCACGATTGAAATCCCGATCGCCAGCGCAAGCCGGTTCGGCATCATCGCCGTCGACGAAACCGAGCGCGTGACCGGCTTTCAGGAGAAGCCGAAGGCGCCGACCGCGATTCCCGGGTCGCCGGATCTGGCGCTCGCGTCGATGGGCGTCTACATCTTCGACACGGATGTCGTGGTCCGCGCGCTCGAGGCCGATGCGAATCAGCCGACGAACCACGATTTCGGCAAGGACATCATCCCCGCGCTGATTCACGACGTGGCCGTCTATTCGTACCGGTTCTATGACGAGAACAAGAAGGCATCGAAGTACTGGCGCGACATCGGGACGCTCGACGCGTACTTCGAAGCGAACATGGACCTCTGTCACGTCAACCCCGAGTTCAATCTGTACGATCCCGAGTGGCCGCTGCGGACCTATCAGCCGCAGGCGCCGCCGGCGAAGTTCGTGTTCGCCGAGATTGGCAGCCGCTGCGGCCAGGCGCTCGACTCGGTGATCTCGCCCGGCTGCATCGTGTCGGGCAGCACCATCTCGGGCAGCGTGCTGTGTCCGAACGTGCGGGTCCACAGCTTCTGCAACATCGAGCAGTGCATCCTGATGCCCGGCGTGCGCGTCGGACGGCACGCGCGCATCCGGCGCGCGATCATCGACCGCGACGTGCTCATCCCGCGCGGCGCGCTGATTGGCTACAACGCAGACGAGGATCGGCGCCGTCACACAGTCACCGAATCGGGCGTCGTCGTCGTCACGATCGACGATGAGCCGCTCCTCGGACCGCTCAGCGAAGAGGCGCTCCGCTTCGAGGCGGAAGCCGATCGGCGAGGGGGCGGGGGATAAGCCGCAAAACCACGAAAACAGGTGCCGTGCTGTCGTGGTTTTCGTGGTTGCATTAGATCTGTGGAGGCCGCTTGAAGATCGCCAAGGTCCACGGGCGCGAGATCCTGGATTCGCGCGGCAATCCGACCGTTGAAGTGGACGTGACGCTGACGGGCGGCGCGTTCGGGCGCGCGGCCGTGCCGTCCGGCGCGTCGACCGGTGAGCGTGAAGCGCTGGAGCTGCGCGACGGCGACGAGCGCCGCTACGGGGGCAAGGGCGTGCGGAAGGCGGTCGCGAACGTCAACGGGGAGATCGCGACGGCGATCACCGGCACCGACCTCGATCAGCGCGCCCTCGACGCCGCCCTGATCGCGCTCGACGGCACGCCCACCAAGAGCCGGCTGGGCGCCAACGCGCTGCTCGGCGTGTCGATGGCCGCCGCCCGCGCCGAAGCAGCGTCGGCGCGCGTCCCGCTCTATCGCCATTTTGGCGCGCTGTTCGGGGGACGGGGCGCCACACAACACGACATCGGGGGACAGGTCTCCGCAACCATCAAGGAGACGTGTCCCCCGTTCACGCTGCCCGTGCCGATGATGAACATCCTCAACGGCGGCGCGCACGCCGATTCGAGCGTCGACTTCCAGGAATTCATGGTGATGCCGCTGAACGCGCCGTCGTTCAGCGAAGCGCTCCGCCTGGGCGCGCAGATCTTCCACGCGCTGCGCGGCATTCTGAAGGCGCGCGGGCAGTCGACCGGCGTCGGCGACGAAGGCGGCTTTGCGCCGAACCTCAGGTCGAATCGCGAGGCGGTCGAGGTTGTGCTCGAGGCCGTCGGCAAGGCCGGCCTCACGGCCGGCGGCGATGTGATGATCGCGCTCGACGTGGCGGCGAGCGAGCTGTGGGCCGGCGGCGGCAGGTACACATTCAAGAAGTCGGGTGAGCCCGATTTGACGTCCGAGGAGATGGTGCGGCTGTACGAGGATTGGATTCGCCAGTATCCGATCGTGTCGATCGAGGACGGCGTGGCGGAAGGCGACTGGGAAGGCTGGAAGCTCCTGACCCGCACGCTCGGCGGCCGCGTCCAGCTCGTCGGCGACGATGTCTTCGTGACCAATCCGGAGATCCTGAAGAAAGGGATCGCCGACGGCGTCGGGAACGCGTTGCTTGTGAAGCTGAACCAGATTGGCACCGTCACCGAGACGCTCGACGCGGTGCGGATGGCGGCCGACGCCGGCTACGCGACGATCATCTCGCACCGCTCCGGCGAGACCGAGGATTCGACAATAGCGGACCTCGCCGTCGGCACCGGCGCAGGTCAGATCAAAACCGGGTCCGCGAGCCGGACCGATCGCATCTGCAAGTACAACCAGCTGCTGAGAATCGAAGAGGAGCTCGGCGGCACCGCCCGGTTTGCCGGACAGACGGCGATTCGTTTCGCGCGCTCGTAGCGCGGAGGCTCAGCCGAGCGAAACCATGCACACACTCGTCCTCCTCCGCCACGGCGAAAGCACGTGGAACAAAGAGAACCGCTTCACCGGATGGACCGATGTGGATCTGTCCGAGCGCGGCGTCGCCGAGGCGCATGAGGCGGGCCGCCTCCTGCGTGAGGGTGGATACGTCTTCGACAACGCGTTCACATCGCTCCTGAAGCGCGCGATCCGCACGCTGTGGATCACGCTCGACGTGCTGGACCTCATGTGGATTCCGGTGAACAAGAGCTGGAGGCTGAACGAGCGCCACTACGGCGCGCTGCAGGGGCTGAACAAGGCCGAGACCGCGGCGACGTATGGCGAAGCGCAGACCAAGATCTGGCGCCGCAGCTATGACATCCCGCCACCGCCGCTGACGCCGGACGACCCGCGGCATCCGTCGCACGACCCGCGCTACAGAAACCTGAAGCCGAGCGAGTTGCCGCTCACCGAATCGCTGAAGGACACGGTCGGACGGTTCCTGCCCTACTGGCATGAGGCCATCGCGCCGGCGGTCGCGTCGGGCCAGCGCGTGGTGATCGCCGCGCACGGCAACAGCCTGCGCGCGCTCGTGAAATACCTCGACCACCTCGACGAGCAGACCATCGTCGAGCTGAACATTCCAACCGGCATCCCGCTCGTCTACGAGCTGGACGACGCGCTGAAATCGATTCGGCATTACTACCTGGGCGATCCGGCAGCCGCGGCTGCCGCAGCGGCGCGCGTCGCTGCGCAGGCGTCAGGCTTGGGGACGCGCGGGGAGCAGGGATCAGGGATTAGGGATTAGGGATTAGGGATTAGGGATTCGGGATTCGGAATTCGGAATTCGGGATTCGAAATTCGGGTCGGGATGCGGCGGCGTGCACGCCACCAGAGTCGATTGAGTAATCGAATCACTTTATAGTGACAAAAAAGGCCGGCCCACCGAAGTGAGCCGGCCCATTGCATCGATCTCCAGCGCGTTATTCGACGGGTTCCGCTGTTTCGTCCGCAGCGATCCGCAGCGATCGCAGAAAGCGCCGATCGTTCGCGGTGACCTCGAAGTTCCGGCGCGGCTGCACGACGCGCGCGGGGGCCGTGACTTTTGTCAGAGCGGTCGACTGCGAGCGGCTGACGAACCCTACGACGGCCTCGAGCGTCACTTTCATCTCGAAACCGGCGGCGCGCGCTTTCTCGCGGCACGCCTCCACCTGGGCATTCTCCGCCACCGCTGCGGCGATCGCGTCGGCAAGCTCTCGGGCGAACCGGTTTACGACGTCGTCCATGTGCTTCCCTCCCTACGCCGCCGGGCCAGGTACCGGGGCGCCTCCCAACCAAAGCCTGTTACACCAGGTGGTGGACAGGGATTGGGCGCCTGACGTGTTCATGTGTATTCGGAGTGGCCTGTAGGTAACTTCAGTTTAAGCCCGAGACGCCGCTCTGTCAAGGACTTACGGCGACGAAAACGGTCAGACTCGCGTTACAATCGGGTCCAATTGAGCATCAAGACCCCCGGGGACCTCGCCGGATGGGACCCCGCCACCGAGCTCGGATACCCCGGCAGCTTCCCCTTCACTCGCGGCATTCAGCCGACGATGTACCGCGGGCGCCTGTGGTCGATGCGGCAGTACGCCGGGTTCGCGACGGCCGAGGAATCGAACAACCGGTACCGCTACCTGCTCGCGCGCGGCGTCAGCGGGCTGAGCGTCGCGTTCGACCTGCCGACGCAAATGGGCTACGACTCGGACCATCCGCTCGCGGCAGGGGAAGTGGGCCGCGTCGGCGTCGCGATCGATTCGATCGAGGACATGGCGACGCTGTTCGACGGCATCCCGCTCGACCGCGTGTCGACGTCGATGACCATCAATGCGACGGCGATCGTCCTGCTGGCGCTGTACATCGCGGTCGCGCGGCGCCAGGGCGTCGCGACGCGCACGCTGTCGGGCACGCTCCAGAACGACATCCTCAAGGAATACGTCGCGCGCGGGACCTATATCTATCCGCCGCGGCCATCACTCCGCATCGTCACCGACATCTTCGCGTATTGCGAGCGCGAGCTGCCGAACTGGAACACGATTTCGATCAGCGGCTATCACATCCGCGAGGCGGGATCGACGGCGGTGCAGGAGGTGGCGTTCACCTTCGCGCACGCGATCGCCTACGTGCAGGCGGCGATCGATGCGGGCCTCGACGTGAACCGGTTTGGCCAGCGGCTGTCGTTTTTCTTCAACGCGCACAACGATTTTCTGGAGGAGATCGCGAAGTTCCGCGCCGCGCGGCGTCTGTGGGCGCGCCTGATGCGGGACCGGTTCGGCGCGACCAATCCCCGCGCGCAGCAGCTCCGGTTCCACACCCAGACAGCCGGCAGCACCCTGACCGCGCAGCAGCCGGACAACAACATCGTCCGCGTCGCGCTGCAGGCAATGGCCGCGGTGCTGGGGGGCACGCAGTCGCTGCATTGCAACGGACGCGACGAGGCGCTGGCGCTGCCGACCGAGGAGGCAGTGCAGATCGCGCTGCGCACGCAGCAAATCATCGCCGCGGAGAGCGGCGTGGCGAACACGGTCGACCCGGTGGGCGGGTCGTACGCCGTCGAGACGCTGACGAACGAGATCGAGCGTGGTGCGCAGGATATCCTCGAGCGGATCGACCGAACCGGCGGCACGCTGGCGGCGATTGAAACCGGGCTGATTCAGCGCGAGATCCAGGAGTCCGCGTACCGTGCCCAGCTCGCCGTCGACTCGGGCGCTTCGATTGTCGTCGGCGTGAACGAGTACGCAGAAACCCAAAAGGGGTACGACCCCTTGTCGGGGGACCGCGATCGAAAAGGGGCCCAACCCCTTTTCGCTATCGATCCCGACGTGGAGCGCCGGCAGATCGAGCGCGTCCGCGCCGTGCGTGCGAGCCGCAGCGCCGGCGCCTGCCGGACCGCGCTGGCGGCAATCTCGCAGGCCGCGCGCGACGGCGCCAACCTCGTGCCGCCGATCATCTCCGCGGTTGAAGCGAAGGCCACCGTCGGTGAAATCTCAGACGCCATGCGCGCGGTTTTCGGCGAGTTCGAGGAGACCGCGTCGCTGTGACCGACCAAGGTCGAACGACGAACGCGAACGCCGAACGCCGCACACCGAACGCCGCGCCTCTCCTGGCCGTCGAGCATCTGACCACCGTCTTCGACACGGCGGAAGGACCGGTGCCCGCCGTCGACGATGTGAGCTTCGAGATCCGCGCGGGCGAGACGCTCGGCCTCGTCGGCGAGTCGGGCAGCGGCAAGTCGGTGACCGCGCTGTCGATCATGCGGCTGGTGCAGCCGCCGGGTCGGATCGCGAGCGGCCGCCTGTGGTTCAAGGGACGCGATCTCATGACGCTCGGCGAGCGCGAGATGCAGTCGGTCCGCGGCGCCGAGATCTCCCTGATCTTTCAGGAACCGATGACGGCGCTCAATCCGGTCTTCCGCGTCGGCGCGCAGATTGCGGAGACGCTGCTGGTCCACGGCCGCGCCACGCGCGGCGAAGCCCGAGACAAATCGATCGAGCTCCTGCGAGCCGTTCGAATTCCGAATCCCGAATCCCGAATCAGAGACTATCCGCACCAGCTGTCGGGCGGCATGCGGCAGCGCGTGCTGATCGCGATGGCGCTCGCCTGCCAGCCGTCGCTCGTGATTGCCGACGAGCCGACCACCGCGCTCGACGTCACGATTCAGGCGGAAATCCTCGACCTGCTGCGCGACATGAAGGCGGCGCTCCATCTCTCGCTGCTGCTCATCACGCACGACTTCGGGATCATCGCAGAGACAGCCGATCGCGTCGCCGTGATGTACGCAGGGCGCATCGTCGAAACCGGTCCGGTGCGCGAGATTTTCCGCAATCCGGGGCATCCCTACACACGCGGGCTCCTCGCGTCCATGCCGGGAGGGCGCCCCGGACAGCGGCTGCAGGCGATCGACGGCTCGGTGCCGATGCTCGGCGCGCTGCCGCCGGGCTGCGCGTTCAACCCGCGCTGTCCGGATCGCTTCGAGCCGTGTCCTGCCGCGCCGCCGCCGGACTATGCGGTCGGCTCGGAGCACACGGCCAAGTGCTATCTGCACGATCCTGCACAGTCGTCGGTCGTCCTTCGTCAGGCAGTCTCCAATCCGCAACCCGCAATCCGGAATCCGCAATCCGCAATCGTCCCAGATGCCCCTCGTTGACGTTGCGCATCTCGTGAAGCACTTCGCGCGCGACGCCGGGCTGTTCCGCGCCGGCACGCGCGTCGCCGCCGTCGACGATGTGAGCTTCAGCATCGACGAGGGTGAGACGTTCGGCCTTGTCGGCGAATCGGGCAGCGGGAAGACCACCACGGGCCGCTGCGTCCTGCGGCTGATCGAGCCTTCGTCCGGCGCCGTACGTTTCCGGGGCGAGAACGTGCTCGAGTTCTCGAAGCGGCGGCTGCGCGAGGCGCGGCGCGACATGCAGATCGTGTTTCAGGATCCGTATTCGTCGCTGAACCCGCGGATGCGCGCGAGACAGATCGTCGAGGAGCCGCTCATCATCCACAAGCTCGGCGCGCGCCCCGCGCGCCAGGCGCGCGTCGCCGAGCTGTTCCACCTGGTCGGCCTGAACCCGGCGCATCTGGATCGCTACCCACACCAGTTCAGCGGCGGCCAGCGCCAGCGGATCGGCCTGGCGCGTGCGCTCGCGCTGAACCCGTCGTTCGTGATTCTCGACGAGCCGGTCTCCGCGCTCGACGTCTCCGTGCAGGCACAGGTGGTCAACTTGCTGATGGACCTGCAGGAGCAGTTGAAGCTGACCTATCTGTTCATCGCGCACGATCTGCGGCTGGTCGAGCACATCTGCAGCCGCGTGGCGGTGATGTTCCTCGGCAAGATCGTCGAGATGGGCCCGACGGCCTCACTCTTCGCCGCGCCGCAACATCCCTACACCCGCGCGCTGCTCTCGGCGATACCGGTTCCCGATCCGGACGCGCCGAGGCAGCGGATTGTTCTGGATCCGGCGTCGGTGAACCGCGACGCCGCGTTGAAAGAGATTTCCGCCGGGCACTTTGCCGCCGTCTGAGGCTGAACGGACACGCAAAACACAAAACCACGCGCTTTCGTGGCTCTTGTGGTCCGCGGGTACTACGCGGCGCGCCGAATGTCGTTCTCGACCTGTCCGTCGCGGATGTGTATGGCGCGGTAGGCGAACGCGGCCACGTCGGCTTCGTGCGTGACGAGGACGATCGTGTTGCCGGCTTTGTGGAGCCGCTCGAACAGACCCATGATTTCGGCGCCGGTCTTCGAGTCGAGGTTGCCGGTCGGCTCGTCGGCGAGCAGGATCGACGGGTTGTTCACGAGCGCGCGCGCGATGGCCACGCGCTGCCGCTGGCCGCCGGACAGCTCGTTGGGCCGATGTGACATGCGCGTCGACAGCTCGACCTTGTCGAGCGCCGCCTTCGCGCGATCCAGACGGTCCCTGGCGGCGATGCCGGCGTACACGAGCGGCAGCTCGACGTTGTGCAGCGCGGTCGCGCGCGGCAGCAGATTGAAGGTCTGAAACACGAATCCGATTTCTTCGTTGCGGATCCGCGCCAG
>WNEY01000096.1_pt1 | contig 44337 bp, 51 predicted proteins | sample 5400531 | NCBI WGS metagenome assembly WNEY01 (sample SAMN13153338, study PRJNA577476) | soil metagenome | isolation source: 200 cm saprolite under Douglas fir tree site 1 | place: USA:California | collected 2015-04-18 | reverse complement strand
TCACAGCTACTATGGCGGAGCGCGACTTCTCGTGCCCGTGCATCATCGGCTACGGCTCCTCACCTTCCCGATGCGGACCGTCGGCGTCAGCAGGTGACGGCCAGACACGAGATATCCCAGGTTCCGACGCGATCCTTTTGCACGTGATGTGGCCCTCGACCCCGGCGGGACGACAATGCCTCGCCTAGCGGCATTGCACAGGTTGCGTTCGACCATGAACACAGTCTCCGCTCCCGCGAATTCATCATTTCGTGGCTCACTCCCACACCCCACGCAACAGCTGTGTACGCTTCGTGTTCGGCATCACTGCCGCCTCACGCAACACTCGCCTCCAGGCGGCTTGCTGGGCCTTACCTGGGCCGGACTTGCACCGGCTGATCGCGCCAGCTTACTGGCGCCTTCGTTCACTCGATCACCTCGTCGGCGCGGGCGAGCAGCGTCGGCGGAATTTCGAGGCCGAGAGCCTTTGCCGTGATCAGGTTGATGACGAGATCGAACTTGGTCGGCTGCTCGACCGGGAGGTCGGCCGGCTTCGCGCCGCGCAGGATCTTGTCGACATAGTCGGCAGCGCGCCGGTTCAGGTCCGGGAAGTTCGCGCCATAGGACATCAGGCCGGCCGCTGTGACGTACTCCCGTTGCCCGAACATCGTCGGCAGGCGCGCAGCGAGCGCAAAGGTGTTGATGCGGAGCCGGTGCGCGTGCACGAGGGAGTCGCCGGTAACATAAAGCGCCTCGGCGCGGTCCTTGAGCCCCTCGAAGGCGGACGCGATATCCTCTGCGCGCCGGATTGGCAGTGGAACGATCTCGAGGCCGAGTGTGCGTGCCGCCGCGTCAATCTCCTCCCTCTCCGTCACGCCGCCGGAATAGTTGGCATTGGCCATGACGGCCAACCGACGCAGACCCGGGAAAACCTCGCGCAGGAGTTCGAGGCGTTTGGCAGCGAGATCACTTCCCAGGTTTGACAGACCGGTGACGTTGCCGCCCGGTCGCGCCAGGGAAGCGACCAAGCGGCTGCCGACCGGGTCTCCTGCCGTCGGGAAGACGATCGGGATGACCGATGTCGCCTGCCGTGCCGCGATCGCTGCTTCGGTTCCGCCTGCGAGAATGACATCGACCTTGAGCCGGACGAACTCGGCCGCGATCTCGGCATAGCGCTCGGCGCGTCCCTCCCCCCAGCGGTACTCGATCGCGACGGTGCGGCCCTCGATCCAGCCGAGCTCGCGCAGCCGCTGCACAAATGCGTCGACCCATGCGCGCTGGCTTGTTGGCCCGCCGCCGCCGAGGTACCCGATGGTCGGCGGCTTCCCCGCCGGTTGCGCGCGCGCCGCGAGCGGCCAGGCGGCCGCGGCGCCGCCGAGAAGCGCGATGACCTTGCGCCGTGTCACTCGATCACCTCGTCGGCAATCAACTGGAATTCGCGACTAATCGTCAGGCTCAACGCACTCGCAGTCTTCAGATTGATGACGAGCTCGAAGTTGGTCGGTTGTTCCACGGGCTGCCCACTGCTTTGGCTTCGCAGGTCTCCCGCTTGCATTTTTGCATGAAGCTCACCTTCGCGGCACCGGCAAGGGGTTTGCCGTCCTTCCCTATCGCTTTGCTCTCGCAGGTTCCGGGCTGTGCGATTGCCGAGCCAAGCGCGAAGACCGACAGCAAGACGGCGAGAAAAGCGCGCTTCATGGTTCTCTCCTTCACGGCTGTTCCCACAGCCGACGCCGGGGCAGGGATACTCACCGGGAATCATACTCCATCCCCTGCCCACCCGTGAATGAGGAAGAGTGGGAGCAACCGTCCCGCTAAAGGAACCGACACGGGGAGAGAGGAGTTATCGATCGCCAACAAACGAAAGGAACCCAAGATGCGAACACTCTACGCCGTCGCGGCGGCCGCCACCATCGTTGGCACCGGATTGCTTTCGCAGCCGGCGAGCGCCGAGCGCGTGTGTCGCCAGGATTGCGTCGGACCGGTGTGTCGGGAACGCTGCGTCGAGAGGGGCGACCGCGACATCACGATCGGTCGGAGCCGACGCGACCGAGACGTAATAATCGAAGAGCGCCGGGAACGACGAGAACCGGGGATTGAATTCAGAACGCGACGCCCCGGGGTCGACGTCGAAGTCCGGTAGGATCGAAGCGAATCGCACAGACGAACGGCGCCGCGTTTTCCGTTTTGGAGTGGACCCCGGTCCGTCGGGGACGGGGTGGTTTGGCTTGCGTCGGAGCGCGCCTCAACCGGGCCGTCGTTTTCGCGTGGTCTACCGGCGCGCCGACGAGGGCGCCCAACTCAGCCTCCGCGCCGGGCACGATCCCGCAGGGCGGGCGCGCGTGGAAGGGCATGAGCACGGGGTGCTTCGCCCGGGGCGTTAGATCTCTTGCACGGCCTCGATCAGGTCGCGGCTGCGCGTCACCTGCGGCCATGCCTGATCGAAGTCGGCAACGAGCATCTTGAAATCCGGGGACTCGAGGCGGTTGCGCAGCGTCGCCATATCACTGAACTGGTAGAGCGCATAGTGGACCGACGGGTCGCTGCGGCTCCAGAAGCGCCAGCCCTTCTCGGCGTGAAACTTGTCCATCGCCAAGGGCAAATGGTGAGTCCCATACCATTGATCGAATTTCCGGCGGTCAAGCTCGTTTGCCACCTCGGCTCGAACCATGAAATAGACCTTGTTCGCTTCCATGCTCGCCTCCATCGTGGCCATTTCCATTTTGGTGACGACTCATACCAACGGCACTGCCTCGCGACCTGTCACGCCCACGTTTGACCAGGCTTGACCCCGGCATCGCAAGTCGGGCCTTCGAGGAACCGATCCGACCGCCGATCGTTCATTTGCTTGGGAGCGGGCTCATTTCAGAAGGAGCCCCACCATGAGCTTCATCGCGACGGTGAGTTTTGTGCTTGCGGTGCTGTGGTCTCATGCGGCAGCGCAGGAAGGCTATCTCGGCCACGACCATGACGCGTGGCATCACGGCTTCTACCAAACCCTCGAACGCCCCGATACCAAAAGCCCTTGCTGCAATCTTACCGATTGTCGCCCTACCTCGGGGAGACAGGTCGGGGGCCACTACGAGGTGAAGGTCAACGGCGCGTGGGTATCCGTTCCTGCGGGCAAAATCTTGAGACAGTCGGCCCCGGACCTAGGCTTTCACGTCTGCGCTCCTTTCAAATTCGATGGACAACCCGATCACCTCTACTGCGTCGTTGTCCCGCCTGAAACCTAGTGCTCGGATCGAATCAGGCGCGGTCACTCGATCACCTGGTCGGCGCGGACGAGGAGCGTCGGCGGCACCTCGAGGCCGAGCGCCTTGGCGGTGGTCAGGTTGATGACGAGATTCCACTTGGTCGGCTGCTCGACCGGCAGGTCGGCTGGCGTGGCGCCTGCGAGCACCTTCTGGAGCTGGCGGGCCCATTGCCGAAAGACCTCCGAAAAGCGCGGGCCATAGCCGACGAGCCCGCCCTGTTCGGCGATCTCCGGCCATTGGTACACGGCCGGCAGACGCAACTCCGCGGTCCGCGCCAAAATCGTCGGAACGTTGTCATGGAGGAGCGGCGAGGCGAGCACGTTGAGCGCGGCGGCGCCGGCCGCCTTGGCTGCCGCAATGGCCGGCGCGATCTCCTGCGGTCGGTCGACCGGATGGATCGAGAGCTCGACCGCGCGCGTGCCGGCCGCCTCCTGCAGCGCCCGCAGCTGGCCCGGCGTGTTGGTATGGGCATCGGAGAGCGCGGCGATCCGGCGCACGCCGGGGATGAGATCGATCAGAATTTCCTGCCGTTTGCCGTCGAGGTCGCCGGCGAGGATGCTGATGCCAGTGGTGTTACCGCCCGGGCGCGCGAGCGAAGGGACCAACCCCGTTCCGATCATGTCGTCGGCGATCGCGAGGATGGGAATCGTTCGCGTCGCCGCCTGGGCGGCTCGAACGGCGGCCTCTCCGCCGCACATGATCGCATCCACCTTGGCCTCGACCAGCTCCGCCGCCAGAACCGGATACTGCTCGTAGCGTGCGGAGAAACCCCTGCGATCGACGATCAGGTTCTCGCCCTCGACGAAGCCGAGCTGGCGCAGCTCGACAAAGAACCCTGCCATGATATTCGGCGGCAGCGGCAAGAGCACGCCGATCCGCCGCGGCGCCGAGGAGCGTGATGAGCTCGCGTCGCCGCATCTCCGACATGGGGCTTTCTCCCACCCGCCTGGCGTGGCCGGCGCCAACGGCGACGGCCCGTGCAGTCGGTTTGCCGCATGCTCACCTGTCATACGGTTGTCGGCAAGTCCTTGGGAGCGACCTGAATCCTTCTGAATCGACGCGGCGGCCCGCATTTGCCGAGCATACCACTCCGCGGTCCGGCGGCGGCGAGGGATCGGCGTCTCCCCCGGCGCAACGCCGTGCGAAGCGCTCCCATGACCCGCGCTCGGTGGTTGCTGGATCGTCCGCTTACGCGGACGCTGACAGCCGAGAACCTTAACCGCCGATGGTCATCGGCGGGGCTTTTCTTTGGCCACGGCCAAGCCATGTGTGAGTTGGCTCACACAGCTTGCGCGCAAGATGTGTTAGCGGCGCCCCCAAAAGGGGCGATCACCGTGAGCATCCGCGCTATTCTGATTTGGGTCGCTACCTTCGCGATTTGCGTGATGCTGCTCTATTTAGCGTTCAGGGGCTCGCCGTAGGTTGTCGGCGGCTGCCGTGCCACCGCGGATGCTTGCAGGCGAATAGGCTCACCAGCGGCCGCGACGGCGGACGAGCCCGAGGACAAGCAGGAGAATGATCGCGCCGATCGTCGCCGAGACGATGGCGGAGACGATGCCGGCGCCGAGATGGATGCCGAGCCGCGGCAGCAGCCAATTGCCGATGAGCGCACCAATGATCCCGATGCAGAGATCGGCAACGAGACCAAAGCCGGTACCGCGCACGAAATGGCCGGCGAGCCATCCGGCGATGATGCCGACGACGAGAATGACAAGGAGACTTTCGCCCGACATGGAACACCCCTCGATCTGCATGAACGGCGCAGAGACTAGCACGCGGCCGGGCGGGTGTCGTCTTCATCGCGGGGCGCATGGCCGCGCCCACCCGGGAATATCTCGCGTTCCCCGCTGGATTCGAATAAGGATTTGCGTAGGCCGGTTACGTCGGTTTTTGCATTTTCGTGGCAAGGAGCCGTCGCATGCGAAACAGCGCTTGCTTTGCCCTAGCCGTGGCTGCGATCACCTCGACGATCAACGATGCCGGCGCCACCGGCGAGTGGTGCGTGATGTACACCACTGGCTCGGAAAACTGCGGCTACTCGTCTTACGAGCAGTGCCGGGCTTCCGCTTCCGGGCTGGAGGCAAACTGCCAACCTAATCCATTCCCCGGCACGAATTTCGGCAGAGGCTTCGGCAGCTCGCCGACGCGGGACCGGCGCTACAACGGCGCCGGCAGCCCGCAGCGTTAGAGCATTTTCAGGAAAAGTGGGAACCGGTTTTCCGTCCGAAAATGCGACCACGCAATAAAGACTAGAGCGCGGGGCAAAAGATCTCCGATGACGCGCGCGAAGCCGGCCACCGCGCATGTCCCGGTCGGCTTGATGCACCACGGCGCCTCGGAAACCCGCGTTAGCGGGCGCGCGAGGCCGCCCGAACGGCCGCCTCGATGTGCTGGGGCTTTATCGGCGTGCGATCGAACTCGACCTTGAACGGGCGGAGCGCATCGCAGACGGCGTTGGCGATCGCGGCCGGCGGCCCGATCGGGCCGCCCTCGCCGACGCCCTTGACGCCGAGCGGATTGAGCGGCGAAGGCGAATGCTGGTGGATGAGGTGCATGCCCGGGATTTCGCAGGCGGTCGGCAGCATGTAATCCATGAGCGAGCCCGCAAGCGGCTGTCCCGCGGAATCGTAGCTGACCTCCTCGAGCAGCGCGCCGCCGATGCCCTGCGCGGCACCGCCGACGATCTGCCCCTCGACCAGCATCGGATTGACCAGCACGCCGCAGTCGTGCGCGACGACGTAGTTCTCGATCCGCACGCGCCCGAGCTCGATATCGACCTCCAACACCGCCGCGTGCACCGCATAGGACCATGTCACCGTGGGGGGCTCGAAGTAGCAGGTCTCCTCGAGGCCGGCGTCGACGCCCGCCGGACGGCCGTGGTCCCAGCCCGGGCGCGCCGCATGCGCCACCTTGGCGAGCGAGATCTCGGCGCCCGGCACGCCGACGATGCCGACACCGCCGTTGCGCAGCTCGAGGTCGGCGGCCGCGCATTCCAGGAGGTTGGCGGCGATGGCGAAGACCTTCGCGCGCAGCCGCTCGCTCGCCCCGTGAATGGCCGCCGACAGGGTGACCGTGGTACGGCTGGCGATGGTGCCGAACCCGGTGGCGATCCCCGCCGTGTCGGCGAGCGACAGGGTGACGTCGTCGGGAGCGACGCGCCAGGCATCGGCCACGACCTGGGCAAAGATCGTCTCCATGCCCTGGCCCTGCGGGCAGGCGCCGGACGATACGAAGATCTTGCCGGAAGGATCGATCCGGACGGTCGCGCTCTCGAACGGCCCGACGCCGGTACCCTCGACATAGCAGCCGAGGCCGAGGCCGAGATAGCGCCCCTCCTCGCGGGCCGCGCGCTGGCGCTCGCGAAACGCGGCAAGCCCGCCGATCGCGGCCAGCGCCTTCTGCAGCGCGCCCGGATAGTCGCCGCCGTCATAGACGATGGGCTCGCCGTCGCGGTAGGGGATGCCGACGCGGTAGGGCATCTCGTCGGCGCGGACCATGTTGCGCAGGCGCACCTCGGCGGGCTCGAGGCCGAGCGCGCCGGCGACAAGGTCGATGATCCGCTCCATGGCGAAGACGGCTTCCGGCCGGCCGGCTCCGCGATAGGGCGCGTTCGGAACCTTGTTGGTGGCGGCGATGCTGGCGGCGACCGCGATCGCGTCGATCTTGTAGGGGCCGGGCAGATGGACGGCGGTGTTGTAGACCACGCCGGCGCCGATCGGGTTCCAGGCCCCGCAATCGACGAGGAACCGGTCGCGCAGCGCCAGGATGCGGCCGGTCTCGTCGAAGCCGACCTCCACGTCGTGAATCTGGTCGCGCGAGTGGCAGGAGCACACCAGGTGCTCGCGCCGGTCCTCGATCCATTGCACAGGACGGCCCAGCTTGCGCGCCAGGAACGGGATCAGCAGGTCTTCCGGATAGACGTGGCCCTTGACGCCGAAGCCGCCCCCGACGTCGAGCGCGAGGCAGCGCACGCGACCTTCCGGCATCTGCAGCATCGCGGCCGCCTCGCGCCGCACCCAGTGCACGACCTGGGTGGCCGACCAGATCGTCACCGAATCCGTGCGCGGGTCATGGAGGCCGACCACGCCGCGGCATTCCATGGGCATGGCGGCGTAGCGATGATGATGAAAGCGCCGCTCGAGCCGGCGCGGGGAGCGCGCGAGCGCGGCATCGACGTCGCCCTTGCCGATCGTGAAGGCGCCGATCAGGTTGGTCCCGAATCGATCGTGCACGATGGTTGCGCCCGGACGCAGCGCGGATTCCGGATCGAGCACCGCCGGAAGGGGATCGAGATCGAGGGTCACCGTTTGCGCCGCGTCCTCGGCGGCGTAGCGGCCCTCCGCCACGATGACGGCGACCGCCTCGCCGACGTGCCGGACCTTGTCGTGGGCGAGAAGCGGCTGCTGCGGGTTGATGAACTTGTGCTGCACCAGCGCCGTCCATTTGCTCGGCAGCGCGAGCTGCGTGTCCGGAACCGGCGGCAGCAGCCGCGCGAGCTCGACGCCGCTCAGCACATAGGCGACGCCCGGCATCACGGCGGCGCGCGACAGATCGACGGCCTCGATGCGCGCATGCGCCACCGGGCTCCTGACGAACACCGCGTGCAGCATGTGCGGCAGCTCGAGGTCGGCGATGAACTGTCCGCGGCCGGTCAACAGGCGCCGGTCCTCGCGCCGAGGCAGAGAGCGGCCGACGAAGGAAGCATTCCGGAGATCGCTCATTGTCGAGATGTCGGTCGGACGAGACGAGGCCCCGTTTTAGAGCATATTGCAAGCGAGGAGAGCGAAGCCTTTCGTTCGGCGGCGCCGCCTCCCCGACCGCAGCCCGCTACCGGCGCGGTACCTGCGTAGCATTGCGTGCAGCCGGCCGCCGACGTATCATTGCGATACATCTCGCCTCGTTTGCGATTGGCCCCTTTCCCGGCGTCCGCCGGGAAGGGGCTTCGCATTTCCAGATCACGCCAGCGGAACGGAACGCGAGGATCGGCGTTGCCGCCTTCGGAGGCAATCCGATGGGTCGGTATATTCCACAATATCTGTTCGACGGATTGGTCGTAAGCCGTTTGGCGAGCGAGCTCGCCGGCGCGCATGAGGAATTCGACCGGCGGATCGAGGATTATTTGCAGAAATACCCCGATGAGAACGGCAGCGCGCTGGTCGCGGACCTGGCGCTCGCCGCGGATGAGGCCCGCAAGGTCGTCGCGGCGCTGCTCGACGCGCCGCACCGCCCTTGCCGCGACGCAGCCGCGGCCATTGAGGGCTTGATGGACGTCCTGTCGAAGGCCGCCGAGCTTCAAAAGCCGCTGTGGCGGAGAATGGTCGAAAACTACTTCACCAACGCGCAGCCGACGCCGATTCCCGACCGGGTCGCGAAAGCCCGCGAGCATCTGATCACCGCCGAGAGATTGCTCGCGGCGAGGACGGCGCCTGCCGAGCAATCGGAGCCGGCGCGCTGATCGCGTCACGGGCCGGTGCTGTGAATGTCGGGGATGATCGGCGCGAGCGCGAGGCGCGAGTCTTGCACGAACGGCAAAACTCTCGTTCCTCGGGACCTTGAACGGCGTGGCGCCGGTTTGCGTGCGGGGTCGGCGCTCGCTTTGGAGGAGGCAATGTTCCAAGTGGACCCATGGGAGAAGGCGGCGGACTGCGAGCGGGCACTGCGGATCTCGCTCGATCCGGTGCACCGCGAAATTCTGGCCAATATCCGGGAGTTCTGGATCGCCCTGGCTCAGGAGAGGCCGTTTTTGAGCGAAGAGGATCTGGCCAAGCAGGCCGAAGCGATCGGCCGCCTCCACGCCAAAATGGCATCGCGAGACACGGCCTCAATCCACTGACGAGCAGGTGACGCGAGGAGCCGAATGGCGACCAAACGACGTAAGCGGGCGCTCCGTTCGCTCGGCGATTCCAGAAAGCCGATCGGGCAGAAGAAGTAAGGCGCGGCAAGCCTAAGCTGCGATCGACCGGCACTACCACGGTCGTGCGCGGCCGATGAGTGCCACCACACGCACGTCGTCGGGCCATGTCCCCTGCGGCAATATCTCGAGCGCCGTGTGCCCCTCGTCCGCGGCCCCCTGATCAGGCCGCTGGTCGAGGCGGCCCGGCCGCGCGACCGCCGCCTGCTCGATCCTGGCCGCGAGATCCCCCGAGATCGACCCAAGCCTCGGCCACGGCAAGCAAGTGCGCCTTGGCGTCCGCGGTGCTCGCGCCCTGCGCGAGCTTGACCGCCTGTGCGGCGTAGCGCCGGTAGTCTTCTTGCTTCGACATTGGGGCTGACCTTCGTCGCTGACGGGCAGCCCCCCGACGTGCGTATAATAGTGACGGCACGCGTTCGTTCCGGTTGCACCGTCGGAACCCGTCGCGAGCGGCTGGGCCACCGTCGCGACCGTTCGCCGGAGGAACTTCAGGCCTTTATGTCGACCGACGATCCGGCAGCCGTGCCCGCGCCACCAGCTGCAAGGGAGGGCCCGACCTTGCACGTACGCGCCCCTTCATGGTTCTTCCCCGCTTGCGGTAGAGGAAATGCTAATCAGCCCGTTCACCGATCACGAGGCCCGCGTCACTGCGGCTCGACGTCGAGCTCCTTTGCCAGCGCCCGCCAGCGTTCCTGCTCCTGCCGGATGAACCGGCCGGTGGCGTCGGGGGTACCGGCGCCCTCGGTTGCGAGGCCGAACGAGAGAAGCCGCTGCCGGACATCCGGTCCTTCGAGATAGTGCCCGATCTCCCGATTGAGCCGAGCAACGATATCGGCCGGAGTGCCGGCGGGCGCGACGACCGCGAACCAGCCGTTCATGACCAGGCCGGGCACGGTCTCGCTGATCGAAGGCAGATCGGGCAGTCCGGGAAACCGCTTTTCCGACGTGATCGCGATGCGGCGAACCTTTCCTGCCTGGACGACGGCATTGGCGGCGGCGACCGAGCTCATCATCACCTGGTTCACGCCGCTTGCTACGTCGTGGGTCATCTGTGCCGCCGACCGATAAGGCACCTCGATCAGGCCGAGATCGGCGCGCTTGTTGACGAGCTTGGCGGCGAACGCCGCGGCACCTGCGGTGGTATCGAAGGCGATCGAGAGCCTGCCGCGGTTGCTCCTGGCGTGGGCGATGAGCTCGGGAAGCGTCCTGACCGGCAATTCGGCGTTCGCCGACAGCATCTGCGGCCCGAGACTGCACACCATCGCGACCGGGGTGAAATCGCGCGTCGGGTCGTAGGGAAGCTGCTTGAAGGAAACGAGATTGATCGCCATGCCCGACGTGTTGGTGAACAGGAAGGTGTAGCCATCGGCCGGCGCGCGCGCGGCCGACTGGTGCGCCACGATGCCCGACGCGCCGGGCATGTTCTCCACCACCAGCGGCTGGCCGAGGCCGCGCGACACGCCCTCGCCCAAGAGCCGCGCCATGACGTCCGTCGCCGCGCCCGGTCCGGTCGGAACGATCAGCTTGACGGGACGGCTGGGGAAGGTCTCCGCGAGCGCCGGCGCGGCGAGCGCCAGCAGGCCGCAGCAGAGCAGCAGGCGGTTCCTCACGGCGTCCCTCCCGTCAATGCCGGCCTGTCGACCCGCATGCCGCAATCCATTGCGAAGAGGATCCCGGGTCAAGCCCCACAGCCGCCGGCTTTGGCCCCCGGCCTGCTCCGGATGCGTACGGGGAACGCGCCTCTCTGGCCGCCGCTTGCGGCCGATCGGCCTTTTGGATTAATTTGGATCCAGCAATATCCAATCAGCGGAGCCGAACCAAGATGCCTCCCCTCCTCGATCCGGTCGTCGCCGAGGAAGCCTCGCCGATCCCGGCCGCCGCCGGGCTCGCCGGACTCGGCGGCAAGCGCCTCGGCTTCGTCGACAACAGCAAGCTCAACGCGGATCTCTTCCTGTCGCGTCTGACCGGGGAGCTCGCGGGCCGGTTCGGCGCCGTCATCGGGCCCGTCGTCCGCAAGAACGCGCCCAAGGACCACCTCGGCGAAGGCGAGCTCGCCGAGCTCGCCGAATGCGACGCTGTCGTGCAGTGCTTCGGGGATTGCGGAACGTCGACCTCGGTCAGCGTCGCCGACGCGGTCGAGCTCGAGCGCCGCGGCGTCCCGACCGTCACGGTGTTCAGCACCGCCTTCGCCAAAGCCGCATGCAACCAGGCGGCCGGACGCGGCATGCGCGGGCTTCGTCTCGTGAAGGTCCCCCACCCCATGCATACGGCGCCGCGCGCGGTCGTGACCGAGCGCGCCGACCACGCCGTCGAGGTCGTCGTCGATCGACTGACCCGCGCGGCCGTCGAGGAAGCGACCGGACCGACGGCCGCCGCAGCAACGGCGGCCGCCGGCGACGACCAGGAGCTCGCCTTCGAGCGCGGCTGGACCGACGGGCTTCCGGTCGTGACGCCGACCGCCGCGAAGGTCGCGCGCATGGTCGCGGCCGCCGGCCGCCCGGCCGACGCCGTCGTCGGTCCGATCCCGCCGCGCTGGCGCAAGGCGACGATCGAGAAGATCGCGATCAACGCGGTCATGGCGGGCTGCCGCCCGGAATATTTTCCGGTCGTGCTCACGGCGATCGACGCCCTGCTCGATCCCGCCTGCCAGCTTTACGGCATCCAGACCGCGACCAACACGACCGCGCCGCTGCTCATCGTCAACGGTCCGATCACGGAGGAGCTCGAGATCAACTCGGGCGGCAACCTGTTCGGCGGCGGCTGGCGCGCGAACGCCACCATCGGCCGCGCCGTCCAGCTGGTGCTGCGCAATATCGGCGGCGACGTCGCCGGCGAGACCGACATGGCGACCCACGGCCAGCCCGGCAAATTCACCTTCTGCATCGCGGAAGCGGAACGAAACAGCCCGTGGACGTCGTTTCACGTCGACGCCGGCCTCGCCGCCGGCGACAGCGCCGTCACCGTCATCGGCGCCTCCGCCCCGCAGAACGTCTTCACCTATGGATGCGAGACCGGGGAGGAAATTCTCACCCACCTCGTGGGCGCGATGACGGGCCTCGGCCACAACAACATCATCTTCCCGACCGGCCCGCTGCTCGTTCTGAGCCCGGAGCATGCCGGCACGCTGGCGCGCGACGGCATCGGCAAGAAGGACATCCAGCAGGCGGTGTTCGAGCGCGCCCGCATTCCGCTGACGCGCTTCGCCAGGCGCACGGTCGAGGGCCTTAAGCACCGCCGATCGCGCTGGTTCGCGGAGGTCGGCGACCCCCGGCACATCGGCGTCGCCGACCGGCCGCAGGACGTGAGCGTCATCGTCGCGGGCGGTGCCGGCATTCACTCGCTGTTCGTGCCGACCTCGTTCAGCTATCGTCCGGTGACGCGAAGGATCGTGCGGCAATCGTAAGACGCGACCTTGCAACGGCAACGAACCCGCGCCGCGCGGGAGGAAACATGCGCATCGGCCGGTTCCTGACGGCGCTTGCGCTGGGCGCGGCCGCGGCCACGGGCCCGCTGGCCGATCGCGCGGGCGCCATCGATGCGGTCGTCGACGGCGCCAGGAAAGAGGGAAAGGTCGTCGTCTACACCGGCGTCGATCGCGCCGGCGCGCAAGCGCTGGTCGCCGCCTTTTCGAAGAGATATCCGTTCATCGCGGCCGAAACCGTGCGGGCTTCCTCCTCGAAGCTCGCGACCCGGCTCGATGCAGAGGTCGAGGCGGACCGCGTTCAGGGCGACGTCTTCGAGTTCTCGCTGCCCTATCTGACGACGTCGCTGCGCAAGCGCGGTGAGATTCTCGAATATGATTCTCCGGAATATGCGCACTACCCCGCCGGCTATGCCGATCGCGGATACTGGGCGGCGACGGGCGTGAGCAGCATCATCATTCTTCTCAACACCCGCAAGGTCGGCGAGGCCGACGTCCCGCAAAGCTGGTGGGACCTTGCCAAGCCCTATTGGAAGAACAAGCTTACCATCGACAACCTCGAAGTTTCGGGCACCGGATACAATTGGCTCCTCGCCGTCGTGAACGACGATCGCCTCGGCTGGAAATTCATCGAGGAGCTCGGCCGCAACAAGCCGGCCCTCGAGCGCGGTCATGCCGGCATGGCGCAGAAGGTCGCAGCCGGCGAATATGCCGGCGCCGTCGAGATGGCGGACTTCCATCTCAAGACTTTGCGCACCGTCGCGCCGTCGGTTCCGGTTCGCGGGGTGTGGCCGAAGGAAGGCGTGCCGCGCGAGCCGTGGACGGCCGGCATTCTCAGGCGCGCGCCGCATCCGAACGCCGCCAGGCTGTTCATGGACTTTCTTCTCTCGCAGGAGGGGCAGGCGATCTACGTCAAGTTGATGGGATGGAGCTCGGCTCGCCCGGACGTGCCCGCCCCCGAAATCAAGGAGGCGCCGGCGGACATAAAGACGATCAGCGCCGGCCTGTCGCTGGACGAAGCGCTGCAGGCCCGCGACGACTACGTCGCGAGATGGAAGCGGTTGTGGGGGCTCGGCGGCGGTCCGCCGAGATGATGCCGTGCGTCCCCTTGCGTCCGCGACAGTCGCCGGAACCACCGGCGGCGCCTCCACGCTGAGCACGCGTTTCGTGAACCGGCTTACTCGCGCCATGACGGCCGAGGCGATCGCCTGCGCAGCCGCCGCCATCCTCCTCGTCTGGCTCGTGCTCTATCCCTTGCTGGTGCTGCTGATCGGCAGCGTGCGCACCGACCTGCCGATGCGCCCGGGCACCTTCACGCTGGCGAATTTCGCGGCGATATTCGCGAATTCGGAGAACCTCGACGCCATCGTGAACACCGTCGTGAGCTCGACCTGCGCCACCGTCGCGGCGGTCGTGATCGGCGTATCGCTCGCCTGGGTGACGAGCCGGACCGACACGCCGGCTCGGCGTTTCTTCGATAACGTCTTCGTCATCCCCTACTATCTCTCTCCATTCGTCGGCGCGATCGCATGGACCATTCTTGCCAACCCGCGCATCGGATTCGTCAACAACTTCTTCACCGCCACGTTGGGTTTCGAGGACGCGCCGATCAACATCTACAGCCTTCCCGGCCTCGTCTTCGTGATGGCGCTCTACTACTCGCCGATCGTATTCCTGTTCACGGCCGGCGCGCTGCGCTCGATGGATCCGGCGCTCGAGGAAGCGTCGCGCATCCACGGCGTCGGCGCGCTCGCGACCACGCTGCGGGTGACGCTGCCGGTCGTGGCCCCGGCCATCACGTCGTCGGCGCTGCTGGTGTTCCTCAATGCCGCGGGACAGTTCGGGATTCCCGCGGTGATCGGCATTCCCATGCATTACGACGTCGTCACGACGCGCATCTGGATCGGGCTCGGCTATTTCCCGCCGAAATATACCGAGGCTGCCGCGTTCGCCATGGTGCTGCTCGCGATCTCCGGCGCCATCGTGTTCGTCCAGCACCGCATGCTCGCGAACCGGAGCTACGTCACCGTGACCGGCAAGGGATTCAGACCCGCGGTCGCGAGCCTCGGCCGGCTGCGCTACCTCGCCCTCGCCGCCTGCATCCTCTATTTCCTGCTGAGCATCGTGTTGCCGTACGGGGCGCTCATCTTCACGTCCTTCCAGCCCTACCTGACGTTCGCGTTCGAGCCGGGCGCGTGGACGCTCGAGCAATACGCCGAAGTGCTCTTCAACAACCCGCTCACGGCGCGGGCGACCGTCAATAGTCTCTTTCTCGGCGCGGCCGGCGCGACGCTGACGATCCTGTTTTCGCTGATCATCAGCTACATCGTGCAGCGCACCCACGTGAAGGGGCGCGCCCTGCTCGATTATCTCGCGACCCTGCCGGCGGCGGTGCCGGCCGTAGTCTTTGCGGTCGGTCTGCTGTGGGGCTACATCTTCCTGCCGGTCCCGATCTACGGCACGATCTGGATGCTGCTGATCGCCTATATCGCGCACTACATTCCGTTCGGCGTGCGGGCGACCACGTCCGGACTTGCGCAAATCGGCGTCGAGCTGGAAGAGAGCTCTCGCGTCCACGGCGAGGGCTGGGCCGGCACGATGCGGAGAATCGTCGTCCCGCTGCTCAAGCCGGCCCTGACCGTCGGCTGGATCCTCCTCTTCGTCGAGTTCATCCGGTCGCTCAGCCTGTCGATCCTGCTCTACACGCCCGAGAGCGTCGTCATGCCGGTGGTCATCTACGAGCTCTACGAGACCGGCGCCTATCCGGCGCTCAGCGCGTTCTCGGTTCTGCAGACCATGCTGATCTTCATTGCGATCCAGGCCGCGAAGAAGATCGCCCATGTCGACAGCTTCATGCAGCTCAAGTAGCGACAACGTCGACTCCATGGTCGCGATCGGCGTTCAGGTGCGCCAGCGGCCGTCTCCATCCTGGCATGAGGCAAACATGTCACGTCGCGCTCAATTGAAAGGCTCCGGGAACGTCGGCACCACGGCCGACGCGGTCTACGGAGCGCTGCGGCGAAGCATCCTCGACGGCGAGCTTCCCCCAGGCCACCGGCTGCGTAGCGACGCGCTGGCTCACGATCTTAACGTCAGCCGCACGCCGGTGCGCGAAGCGCTGCGCAAGCTCGAGGCCGAAGGCCTGGTCGACGCCGCGCCGTCCGGTCTGGTGGTGCGCCAACTGACCGAAGCTGACCTCACCGAGATCTTCTATTTGCGCGAAGCCCTCGAAGGCATGGCTGCCCGGCTTGCGGCCGAGAACGCCACTCCGGCCGAGATCGACGAGCTCCACGCGCTGGTCGAGGACATGGGGGCGGTGGCCGCGCGCGGCGATACCGCGCTGCTGCGCGAGCTCACCGGCGAATTCCATCGCCTGATTTGTCGGGCCTCGCGCAACAGCAGGCTGGTGCAATCGCTCGAGGCCCTGCTGGATCACGTCCGGCAAGCGCAATCGAGCACCCTCTACCTGCAGGGGCGACCGGCGGCCGCGGTCGACGAGCACCGCAACCTGCTGCGCGCCATCGAGAAGCGCGACGGCGATCTGGCGGAAACGCTGGCGCGCCAGCATCGCCGCAAGACGCTCGCGCTGCGCCGGGAGATGTTGCGCGAGGAGGCGCGGCGCAGCCGCGTCGGCGGGCGCCCGCCGCCACCGGCACGGCCGGCTCGGCGTCGCGGTTGAATGGCGCTCTGGTTTTTTGCGTGGTCGCATTTTCGGACGGAAAACCGGTTTCCACTTTTCCTGAAAATGCTCTAGGCAGCCAAGATGCCGAGCCGAGGCTTCACACCCCGATGAGGACCACGATGCGTGCCTATCAGCTACCGCAAGCCGGCGCGATCGACGCTCTCGCCGCCGTCGATGTTCCCGCGGCGCCGCCGGGACCGCGCCAGGTGCGGGTCAAGGTCGCGGCCTGCTCGCTCAATTACCGCGACCTCGCGATCGCGCTCGGCAGCTACCGGATGCCGGTGAAGCCGAACCTCGTTCCGCTCTCCGACGGCGCCGGCGAGGTGGTCGAGGTGGGCGCCGGCGTCACCCGCGTCAAGGTCGGCGATCGCGTGGCGGGCTGCTTCTTCCAGCGCTGGATCGGCGGCCCGCCGCAAGCCGATACGCACGCGAGCGCGCTCGGCGGCGGCATCGACGGCATGCTCCGGGAATATGCCGTGCTCGAGGAGGACGGCGTGGTCGGGCTGCCGCCCCACCTGTCGTTCGAGGAAGGCGCCGCGCTCCCCTGCGCCGCGGTGACGGCCTGGCACGCGCTTGCCGAGCATGCCCGCATCCTCGCCGGGCAGACCGTGCTGGTGCAGGGCACGGGCGGGGTCTCGATCTTCGCGCTGCAATTGGCGCGCCTGATGGGCGCGCAGGTCGTCGTCACCTCGTCGAGCGACCAGAAGCTTGCCCGCGCCAAGCAATTGGGTGCAACGCACGGCGTCAACTACAAATCCGTTCCCGAATGGGACAAGGCCGTCGTCGAGCTCACCGGCGGCGGCGTGGATCACGTCGTCGAGGTCGGCGGGCCGGGAACGTTGGGGCAGTCGCTGCGCGCGATTCGCGTCGGCGGCAAGATCACCTTGATCGGCGTGCTCGCGGGCGCCGCCGAGATCAACCCGATGCTGATCTTCGCGCGCCGCGCCAATCTGCAGGGCATCTCGGTCGGCTCGACGCAGATGTTCGAGGCCATGAACCGCGCCATCGCGGCCGGCGGGCTCAAACCGGTCATCGACAAGGTCTTTTCGTTCGAGGAGGCGCCGGCGGCCTATCGCCACCTGCAATCGGCCCGGCATTTCGGCAAGCTGGTGATCCGCGTCGGCGGGTGAGCGCGAAGGACGGCCCTACTCGCCCCCGCTGGGCACCCGCTCCTCCGCCACCTCCCACCCCAGCCGGTCGCACATCGCCCGCAGATGGGCGTTGTCCTGATGCCGGAGGAGGACGAGGCCGGAGGTCGTGTCGGCCGCGGCGTATTGGGGCTCCTCGCCCGGGTCGTGACGAATTTGGACGATCCGGCCGGGCGGCTTCTTGGCCCGCATCGACCGGTCAGCGGGTGCCTTGCCGGCGGCTGTACTTCGGATCGAGCCGCGGACCATCTCGATCGCCCGCCGCAGCAGCGCTTCGCCCTCGTCGAGCTCCCTGTCGGCTTCCCACACGATCGACGCGGCGAGCGTCGGCGGCGGGGATGGCGCGGTCGCGGCCGGGGCGGGCTCGGCAGGACGCAATGCTGGTTCGCCGACGAATACCGTTCGCCGCTCGGTTTCGTTGCAGCCCACGCATTGCAGGGTCTGCCGCCCGTAGCCCGGCACCGTCATGGTATCGTCACCCTCCACCTGCACGATCTGCATTTCTCCGCCGCAGGAAATACAACGCATGACGCGCACTCGACGAAGCAACGGGCACGAGGAGAGCCCCGGAGAGCCCCGGCATCTTGTGATTCGAATCAGATTTGATCGAGCTATGTGGCTGTGTTGTGACGTCTGCGATCACGTCATGTGAATTGCGTGAATTGCGCCGATTCCGGCGGCGCGCCGCGCGGTACGATCGGCCGCCCTCGCCGCTTCAATTGCGCGGGGGCGCGATCATGAGGGGTGCCGCCCGCGCAGCTTGGCGACCGCGCGCGCCCACGCGCTCGGGACCGCCGCGCTGTCGGTTGGCGTCTCGGCCGTTGCCGGCGGGACATTTTCGATCGGCGTCTTCTCGCGGGTGAACACCAAGCGGCGCTCGATCTCGTTGCAGCCCGAGCATTGCCACGTACGGTGCTCGTAGCCCGGCACCATCATGGTGTTGTCCTGCACCACCTGCATCAAGCGCATTTCGGCGCCGCACCCGATACACCGCATCACGCTGCCCACTCCGATACTACAACCGATCGGGCTCCGGAGAAGGCCGCCCTGTCAAGCGCCCGCGTGGCGGGCGGCGCGATTCCGCAGCGGATTGCTCGACGGGTGTGGCAGCCTTGCCACGCCCCCGGGCTGGGCCGTTCCGGCCTACGCCAGCGGGTGGTCAGCCGCGGCAGCGACCGCGAGGGTTCTAGTTGAACCGCCGCGCGATGCCCGATTGCCGCTCAGTTGCTCTCGAGCTTGATGCCGCCTTTGCGGATCACATCAGCCCAGCGCTTGCTCTCGGCTGCGATCAACGCGGCGAACTCTTCCGGCGTACCGAGCGGCAACTGCAATCCCTGCTTGGCCAGGCGCTCGCGCACGTCCGGCGCCTCGAAGGCCTTGCGGCTTTCGGCGTTGAGCCAATCGACAACCGCGCGCGGGATGCTGGCGGGCGCCATGAGCCCGAACCAGGCGCCGCCTTCGAGAGCGGCGAACCCGACTTCCGCCGCGGTCGGGACCTCGGGCAACGCCGGATTACGTTGCGGCGATAAGACCGCAAGCGCCCGCACCTCGCCTGACGACGCATGCTCGCGCGTGAGCGCCACCACGTCGAACATCATGTCGACGTGTCCGGCGACGACGTCCTGCAGGGCGGGCGCCGCGCCGCGATAATGGACGTGAACGAGGTCGATGCCCGTGAGCTGCCTGAACTGCTCGCCGATGAGATGGCCGCTCGCCCCGACGCCTTGCGTCGCGTTGGTCAAGCGATTCGTCTTGCCGTACGCGACGAGCGCCTGCATCGACGTCACCGGCAGCGCCGCCTTGACGACGGCCACGTTCGGTACCGTCAGCATCAGCGTGATCGGCGCCAAGTCCCGCTCGGGATCGTAGCCGATCCTGGTCAGGTGCGGCAGGATCGCAAGCGTCGAGTGATTTCCCATGATCAGGCTGTAGCCGTCCGGCCGCGATCTTGCGACCGCGTCGGTTGCGATGATCCCGTTGCCGCCAAAGCGGTTTTCGACGATCGCCGGGTGTCCGCTCTCGCTGAGCCTTTGCGCAAGGATACGGGCGGCAAGATCGCCGAGGCCGCCGGCCGACACGCCGACGACGATCTTGATCGGCTGTGACGGCGCGAGCTGTGCGCGCGCCGACGCCGCTGCGAGACAGATCGGGGCGGCGAGCGCCACGACCCACAGTCCGCGCCGGACAGGACGAGGAATTCCGATCATCGGTTTGCTCCGCCTGTCCGAGCCGATTCAAGCGATCGTGTCCACGCCTGTCGTCATCGGTCCGGATTGACCACGATATTGACGAGGCCGCCCGGCCGTTTCTGCACCTCGGCGAGCGCATCATTGACCTTTGCCAGGGGATAGGCGCGCGTCTCAAGCTTGGACAGGTCCAGTACGCCGACGCTCGCCATCTCGGCCATCAACTGGCACTCCCCGGTCGTGAACCAGTTCGAGCCGCGGAATTGCAGGCGGCCGGTCATGAAACGAATCGGCTGGATCGGGAGCAGCTCCGTCAAAGCGCCGATATTGACCGCGATTGCCCCAGGCTTCAGAGCGGCAAGCGCCGCGGCCGTGTTGGCGGCGGCGGCGCTGCGCCCGGAGCAGTCGATGAGCACGTCCACGCCGAGCCGATCGGTGTGCTGCCGTACCCAATCCGCGATCGGAGCATCGCCAAGCGCGAGGACCTCGATCCGATCGGGTGCCAGCGCTTTCAATTGCGCGAGCACGTCGCGATTGCGGCCAAAGCCGAGAATGCGGGTCGCCCCCAGTCCAAGCGCGAGCAATGTGGCCCCGACCCCCAGCGTCCCGGTGATGCCGTTGATCGCAATCCAACTGCCGCCGCCGACCCGGCCAAGACGAAGGGCGGCGAAGGACGTGCAGAGATAGCCGAAGCGCGCGGCTTGGTCGAACGTCACCCGTTGCGGCAAAAGCACGAGGCGCTGCGGCGACGCCGTGATGTACTCGGAGAATCCGCCGAACGGATAATCCGTCAGCTGGCGCACCGAGTGCGGGAAAAAGCCGAAATATCCCTGGAAGGCGGCCGCATTGCAGAGCAACGGCTCGCCGGCACGGCAATACGGACACATGCCGCATGACAGCCACGGATTGACGTAGACGCGGTCGTCCACGGCCACCTCGGTGACCTCGCTTCCGACCTTCACGATGACGCCGGCCGCATCGAGCCCGACGCTGGCGGGAAGCGGCGGCAGATGATTCCACAGCTTGCCGCTGAAAATTGCGTTCATGTTGGGGATGATGCCGCATGCCTTGACCCGAATCAGCACGTCGCGCGGACGCGGCTCCGAAATTTCCACGGTGTCGATCCGTAGCGGCTGCCCGGGCTCGTGAAGACGCGCAGTGCGCATGGAGGCGGCCACCGGTGTCCCAAAAAAATCCGAAGGATAAAGTCAGCGTCGCGAGGCGGGACGCATCACGAGCCCAGTCCCGCGTCCAGCAGCTTGCGGCACTCGGTGAGATCGTCGAGCGCGGTCCGCAATTTCTGCAGATGCTCGCGCGCCATGCCGGCGGGGGCCGGCGCGACCAGCGGACGCGCGAGCGGGCGCTGGTCCTCGGGCTCGGGGCCGCGCCGCGGCGCCGCTCGCGGTTCGCGCTCAACCGACTCCTCGGCCGTCTCGGCATCCTCGGGCGGCTGATGCGCCGGCTGCGGCGCGCCCGGCTGCCAGACATTCTGCACGAAACGCACCCCCTGCTCGCGCAGCAGGCGCTGCACGCCGCGGATGGTATAGCCCTCGCCGTAGAGCAGGTGACGGATGCCGCGCAGGAGATCGATGTCGTCGGGACGATAGTAGCGGCGTCCGCCGCCGCGCTTCATCGGCCGGATCTCGCGGAAGCGGCTCTCCCAGAAGCGCAGCACGTGCTGCGGAATGTCGAGCTCCTCGGCCACCTCGCTGATGGTCCGGAATGCATCCGGTGCCTTGTCCACCGCCGCTATGCTCCGCTCGAGAGGTGTAGAGAACTTACTTGCTGCCGCCGGCGTCAACGTTGTTGATGCGCTGCTTGAGGATCGCGGACGGCTTGAACACCATCACCCGGCGCGGCGAGATCGGCACTTCCTTGCCGGTCTTGGGATTGCGCCCGATCCGCTGGCCCTTCTTGCGCACCACGAAGGAACCGAAGGAGGACAGCTTCACCGTCTCGCCGCGCTCGAGGCAGTCGGTGATTTCCTTCAGCACCAGCTCGACGAGCGTGGCGGATTCGGTGCGTGACAACCCCACCTTCTGGTAGACCGCCTCGCACAGGTCCGCGCGTGTGACTGTTTTTCCGGCCATCGCCCGCCCCGCTTTCGGCGATCAAGATATCCCTCTGAATTATCACACGATATTAGCTTGGGCCGGAACGGTCAACGGGCGCGGGGGGAAGATTCCCGGGAAATCACCAGCGCACCAGCGTCGCGCCCCAGGTGAAGCCGCCGCCCATCGCCTCCAGCATGACGAGGTCGCCCTGCTTGATGCGGCCGTCCGCGACCGCCACCGCGAGCGCCAGCGGGATCGACGCCGCCGAGGTGTTGCCGTGCTTGGCGACCGTGCTCACCACCTTGCTCGACGGGATGCCGAGCTTCTTGGCGGATTCGTCGATGATGCGCTGGTTCGCCTGGTGCGGCACGAACCAATCGACGTCGTTCGCGTCGTAGCCGGTGGCCTCGAAGGCATCCTCGATCACATCGGTGATCATCGCCACCGCGTGCTTGAACACCGTGCGTCCCTCCATGCGCAGGTGTCCGACCGTCTGGGTCGAGGACGGCCCGCCGTCGACATAGAGCTTGCTCTTGTGGCGCCCGTCCGAGCGCAGGTGGCTGGTGAGGATGCCGCGATCCTCGCGGGTGCCCGGCGCCGGCCGGGCCTCGAGCACGACCGCCCCGGCGCCGTCGCCGAACAGCACGCAAGTGGTTCGGTCGCTCCAGTCGAGGATGCGCGAAAAGGTCTCCGCGCCGATCACCAGCGCGCGCTTGAATGCGCCGGTCTTCATCAGGCCGTCGGCGGTCGCGAGCGCGAAGACGAAGCCCGAGCACACCGCCTGCAGGTCGAAGGCGGCGCCATGGACAAGACCGAGGCCGGCCTGGACGGCGACCGCGCTCGCCGGGAAGGTATTGTCGGGCGTGGAGGTCGCGAGCACGATCAAATCGATCGATTGCGCATTGACCTGCGCGGCCGCGAGCGCGGCGCGGGCGGCCGCGAGCCCCATGTCCGACGTGGTTTCGCCCGCCGCCGCGATGTGGCGCTCGCGAATGCCGGTACGCTGCGCGATCCATTCGTCGGAGGTATCCACCATCCGCGACAGCTCGGCATTGGTGAGGATCCGGCTCGGCAGATAGCTGCCGCAGCCGAGCACCACGGAACGCAATACGGTCACGAGGCTGCTTCCCCGGCGACGCGGGGCGGCGTTGCCTCATGCATCTTGGCGAGCAATTCGTGACGCACCATCTCGTAACCGAGATCGACGGCGTAGGCGAAGCCCTCGGCATCGGTGCCGCCGTGACTCTTGATGACGATGCCGTTTAGGCCGAGGAACACCCCGCCGTTCGCCTTGCGCGGATCCATCTTGTCGGCGAGCGCGCGGAAGGCGCGCCGCGCCAACAGGTAGCCGAGCTTGGTCGCCAAGGTCCGGCGCATCTCGTGCTTGAGGTAATGCGCCATCTGGCGCGCGGTGCCTTCGGCGGCCTTGAGCGCGATATTGCCGGCAAAGCCCTCGGTCACCACCACGTCCACCGTTCCTTTGCCGATGTCGTCGCCTTCGACGAACCCGGCATAGCGAAATTGCGGCCACTGGCCTTCGCGCAGGAGCTTGCCGGCCGCGCGAACCTCCTCGAGCCCTTTTGCTTCCTCCACCCCGATGTTGAGGAGACCGACCGACGGCCGCTCGATCTCGAATAGTACCGACGCCATGGCGCCGCCCATGGCAGCTAGGCTCACGAGGTGCCCGGCATCGGCGCCGATCGAGGCGCCGAGATCGAGCACGATCGATTCGCCCTTCAGCGTCGGCCAGATCGCGGCGATCGCCGGGCGCTCGATGCCCGCCATGGTCTTGAGCTCGAACTTCGCCATTGCCATCAGCGCGCCGGTATTGCCGGCCGAGATCACGACGTCCGCCTCGCCCTTCTTGACCGCATCGATCGCGAGCCACATCGAGGATTTCCAACGGCCCTTGCGTAGCGCCTGGCTCGGCTTGTCATCCATCTTGACCGCGATGTCGGTGTGCACCAGGCGTGTCGCCGCCCTCAGCGCGGGGCGTGCGGCGAGCAGTGGATCAACGGCTGTGCGGTCCCCGAATAACACGAATTCGATCTCGGGATGGCGAGTGAGCGAGAGCTCGGCGCCCGGAACGACCACCGCTGCCCCATGGTCTCCCCCCATGGCGTCGAGCGCGATGCGGACTTTATGGGGCATGGCGCAAGAATACCGTGCCGGCCGCGCACCCAACAAGGGGATCACCCGACAAGGCGTCACCCATCCCGGCCGCTCCGCCCCTTCTTGAGCGCGGCGAGCGCGGCGAACGGATGCGCGGCGTCGTCGCCGGCAGCCGGCGCCTGGAAGACGGCACCCGGCTTGCGCGGATAGGGATCGACGCCGAGCAACAGGAACTCGGTGGCAATCGCACCGAGGTCGACGGTGCCGTCGACCAGCGTCTCGGGCACGTCCTCATCCGTCACCTCGATCTCGCGATCGACGAGCGAGGGCGCGGCGCCGGGCGCGAAAACCACGTCGATCGGCTCCTCGACCTCGTTCTCGATCGGCTCGAGCGTGACCACGCAGAGCTGGCCGACGGTGGCCGATACCCGTCCGATCACGTGCAAGCCGCCGCGCCCGCGCGGAGTGACGTCGAAGCTCGCCTCGAGGCGCGGCAAGGCGGCGAGCCCGGCAAGCCTGGCGATGGCCGCGCGCACCCCCTCGCCGGCGAGGAGATCGAGATGCCGCCCACCGTCCGGAACCTCGCTCGCCGCCAACGGCACGCTCCAGGGACGCTCGGAGGTTCGTTCCGATTTTCGTTCGGAGCCGGGTCGACGGCCCGTCATTGCCGCAGTCCTTGGGGCATTTTCAGGAAACGCCGGAACCGGTTTTCCGTCCGACCATCTCCGGACAGCCGTTGACCGTATCCCGGACACCGTAGATTTGGTAAAAAGCGGGCGCCCGCGCCACGATCGTGCCATACAGAGCCGCAATGCTAGGGTCCCGCGGGGTGCGGCGAAACAGGCGATTTATCATCGGGTTAGCTCGGCGGCCCTGGGGGCCGGAGGCAAAGCGGCAGCATGGGTGCTAAGGCTCGCTCGTGGGTCGCGGGACCGCGTATGTCAAGACAGCAACCAAGGCAACACCGATTGCAGCGGGACAGCTCGGACGGCATGAACAGATCTCGCATGGCTGCGGCCAAGATCGCCGCGGTCGTGGTCGCCTGCGGCCTCATCCTCGGCGGCTGCTTTTCCGAGACCTATCAGCGCGGCTACATCGTGCCGGATGGGGCGCTCGAGCAAATCCCGATCGGATCGACTCAGGAGCAGGTCCTTATCGTGCTCGGCACGCCGTCGACGGTCGCGACCGTCAATGGCGAGGCTTTCTACTACATTTCCCAGCGCGCCGAGCGGCCGGTTGGCTTCATGCCGCAGAGCATCGTCGACCAGCGCGTCGTCGCCGTTTATTTCGACAAGAACCGCCGGGTCGAGCGGCTCGCCAACTATGGGATGAGGGACGGCCGGGTATTCGATTTCGTGAGCCGCACGACCCCGACCGGCGGCAAGGACGTCGCCTACATCAACGCCCTGTTCAAGATTTTCTAGGCCGCGCAGCTGCTCGAGCCAACCTCCGCGCCGCGCTACGCTCCTCGTCGGCGGAAGCGCTGACGCGCGGGCGCCCGCCCTGCAAGAGCGAAAAGCTCAACGCGCCAGCACCGCGAGCAGCAGCAGCGCCACGATGTTGGTGATCTTGATCATTGGGTTCACCGCCGGCCCGGCCGTGTCCTTGTAGGGATCGCCGACGGTATCCCCGGTCACCGCCGCTTTGTGCGGGTCGGAACCCTTGCCGCCGTAATGCCCGTCCTCGATGTATTTCTTGGCGTTGTCCCAGGCGCCGCCGCCGGACGTCATCGAGATCGCGACGAACAGGCCGGTGACGATCACGCCGAGCAGCATGGCGCCGACCGCCGAGAAGCCGGCCGACTTGCCTTCGGCGCCGCCGCCGGCGATCCAGTAGGTCACGAAGTAGACCACGATCGGCGAGAGCACCGGCAACAGCGAAGGTACGATCATCTCCTTGATCGCGGCCCGGGTCAGCATGTCGACCGCGCGCCCGTAGTCCGGCTTGTCGGTGCCCTGCATGATGCCCGGCTTCTCGCGGAACTGCCGGCGCACCTCCTCCACGATCGAGGACGCGGCGCGGCCGACCGCGGTCATGCCGAGCGCGCTGAACAGATAGGGCAACAGCCCGCCGAACAGGAGGCCGGCCACGACATACGGGTTGCTGAGCGCGAAATCGAGCTTGACGCCCCGGAAGTAGGGATGGTGCGCGGCATCGGCGATGAAGAACTGCAGGTCCTGGTTATAGGCCGCAAACAGCACCAGCGCGCCGAGGCCGGCGGAGCCGATGGCATAACCCTTGGTCACCGCCTTGGTGGTGTTGCCGACCGCGTCGAGGGCGTCGGTCGATTTGCGCACGTCCTTGGGCAGCCCCGCCATCTCGGCGATGCCGCCGGCATTGTCGGTGACCGGGCCGAAGGCGTCGAGCGCCACGATCATGCCGGCGAGCGCGAGCATGGTGGTGACCGCGATCGCGATGCCGAACAGGCCGGCGAGCTTGAAGGCCGCCAGAATGCCGGCGATGATCACGATGGTCGGCAGCGCGGTTGCTTCGAGCGACACCGCCAGTCCCTGGATGATGTTGGTACCGTGGCCGGTCACCGACGCCTTGGCGATCGACTGCACCGGGCGGAACGTGGTGCCGGTATAATATTCGGTGATCCAAACGATCAGCCCGGTGACGGCGAGCCCGACGATGCCGCAGATGAACAGCGACGTGCCGGTGTAGCTTTGGCCCGGCACGGTTGCGAAGCCGACCAGGGCATGGATCACCAGCGCGATCCCGGCGAGCGAGAGGATGCCGGTCGCGATCAAGCCGCGGTAGAGCGCGCCCATGATCGACTGGTTTGCCGGCAGCTTGACGAAGAAGGTGCCGACGATCGAGGTGATGATGCAGATGCCGCCGATGGCGAGCGGGAGCGTCATCATCTTGAGCAGGACGTCGGCGCCGGCGCCGCGGAAAAAGATCGACGCCAGCACCATGGTGGCGACCGTGGTCACCGCATAGGTCTCGAACAGGTCGGCCGCCATGCCGGCGCAGTCGCCGACATTGTCGCCCACGTTGTCGGCGATGGTCGCGGGATTGCGCGGATCGTCCTCCGGGATCCCGGCCTCCACCTTGCCGACGAGGTCGCCGCCGACGTCGGCGCCCTTGGTGAAGATGCCGCCGCCCAAGCGGGCAAAGATCGAGATCAGCGAGGCGCCGAAGCCGAGCGCCACCAGCGCGTCGATCACGGTGCGGTCGTCGGCCGCCATATGGAGCGTGCCGACGAGGAAGCCGAAATAGAGCGTGACGCCGAGGAGCGCGAGGCCGGCGACCAGAAGCCCGGTGATGGCCCCCGACTTGAAGGCGAGCTCGAGCCCGCCGGCGAGCGAGCCGATCGCAGCCTGCGCAGTGCGCACATTGGCGCGCACCGAGACGTTCATGCCGATGAAACCGGTGGCGCCCGACAGCACCGCCCCGATCAGGAATCCCGTCGCCACCAGCCAGCCGAGGAAGAAGCCGACGATCATGAAAATCACCGCGCCGACAATGCCGATGGTGGTGTATTGGCGCTTGAGATAGGCCTGCGCGCCCTCGCGCACCGCCGCCGAAATCTCCTGCATGCGCGCGCTGCCGGCATCGGCGGCGAGCACCGAGCGGATCGCCCAGATGGCGTAGAGGATGGCGAGCACGCCGCACAGGACGATCAGCCAGAGAGCCGTCATTGGTCAAACCCCGGTTTTGTGGAACGCGGACACGGCCCCTGCCCGGTTGCCGCGGTGCCGAGCCCGCTCGGCCAGCCCCGGCCGAAGCTGGCGCGGATATAGCCAAAAACCCGAAGGCGGCGCAACGGCGGAGCGCCGCGGCGCGTCACGGCTTCTGCCGGTAACCGGCCCGCGGATCGAACAGCTTCTCGCCGTCGCAAAACTCGAGCGTGACCGCGCCGGCGTCGCCGAGCGGCACCGCGCGGTAGAAGCACGAGCGCCGGCCGGTATGGCAGGCGCCGGGACCGGCCTGCTCGACCCGCATCCACACCGCGTCCTGATCGCAGTCGACCCGCATCTCGACGACGCGCTGCGCGTGGCCGGACGATTGGCCCTTGCGCCATAGCGCGCGGCGCGAGCGGCTGAAATACCAGGCCTCGCCGCTCGCGATGGTTCTCTGCAGGGCTTCCGCGTTCATGTGGGCGACCATCAGCACCTCGCCCGTGCCGGCGTCGGTCGTCACGCAGGTGAGGAGCCCGTCGGGATCGAATTTCGGCGCCAACGCGTGGCCCTCCTCGACCTCCTCGGTCGAGCCGCGCGGGGCGAATGGGAACGATTTGTCAGCCAAGAAATGCCTTGGGCGATCCTGCGGGGATCAGCGATCGACCCCGCGCACCATGGTGATGAAGCGGACCTGGTCGTCCGGGCTGTCGCGGAAGCTGCCGGTGAAATGCGTGGTGATGGTCGAGGAGCCCGGCTTCTCGACCCCGCGCATCGACATGCACATGTGCTCGGCCTCGAGCATGACCGCAACGCCGCGGGGGCTCAAGATTTCCTCGATCGCGGTCGCGATCTGGGAGGTCATGTGCTCCTGGGTCTGCAGCCGGCGGGCGTAGACGTCGACCAGCCGCGCGAGCTTGGAGAGCCCCACCACCCGGTCGACCGGCTTGTAGGCGATATGCGCCTTGCCCATGAAGGGCATCATGTGATGCTCGCAATGGGAGTTGAAGGCGATCTCGCGCACCAGCACGAAATCGTCGTAGCGGCCGATCTCGCTGAAGGTGCGCTCGAGGACGTCGACCGGGCATTCGCGATAGCCGCGGTAGAGCTCGCCATAGGCATCGATCACGCGCCTCGGCGTATCGCGCAGACCCTCGCGCTCGGGATTGTCGCCGGCATAGGAGATGAGCGTGCGCACGGCCGCCAGCGCTTCCTCGCGCGAGGGCCTGGGGAGGACCGGCTCGGGCGCGGCCCGCACGTGATCCGACAAGGTCACCTTGTCGACCTGCTTGTCCGACTGGGGCGATTTGGGCCAGGGCTTGACGACAGCATCCATCGCGGTCTCTCCGTTCGACCGGCCAGACGGCCGGGGGTGTCACCGGGGCGGCCGCATCAGCCCATACGCGCTGGGGGACAGAATCGCCCACGCGCGACGACCGGACGCCGCATTCCCTTTTTACATGGCTCGGACCACTTGTCAGGTGGCCGCGCCGCTTGGCAGTGCCGGCCCGCCCTTCTCTCGCGCCGGCGGGCCAATGCCTATATATTCCTCCGCGCGGGCGGCGCAATCGCGTCGCCGGTTGCGTCAACCAATATCGGGCGCGATGCTGAACGACGTCTACAACAGCCGGATCCTCGAATTGGCCGGGAACATCCCCCGATTGGGCCGGCTCGGCGATCCCGACGCCACGGCGACCGCCCATTCCAAGCTGTGCGGCTCGACCGTCACCGTCGACCTCAAGATGGATGGCGATACGGTGAGCGACTTCTCCCACGAGGTGAAGGCCTGCGCGCTCGGCCAAGCCTCCTCCTCGATCATGGCGCGCCACGTCGTCGGGTCCAAGGCCGACGAATTGCGCGGCCTGCGCGAGACGGTGCGGCGGATGCTGAAGGAGAATGGCGCGCCGCCGACCGGGAAATGGGCCGACATTGCGGTGCTCGAGCCGGTGCGCGACTACAAGGCGCGCCATGCCTCGACGCTGCTGACGTTCGATGCCGTGACCGCCGCGATCGACGAGATCGAGGCCAAGCGAAAGGCCGCCATGGCGGCGGAGTAGGATGGGTCGGGCGAAGCGAGACCCATCCCCGACGTGATCGATGGGTTTCGCCGACGCTCAACGCATCCTGCACGATGTGTGTGGACCGTGCGTAACAATGCTCGCCTGGCGGCATTGCTCGTGGGCTTCGGGAGCGCCATTGCCGGGGCCGCGCCGGCGGTCGATTGCGAAGGCGAGGCCGCGGTCCTGACCAAGGACCTGGCCGAGCTGCCGCGGCTCGAAATAGCCTCGCCGGCCGATCGGCCGCCCTATTGCATCACGCTCGAGACCATCATGGCCTTCGCCGGGCGGGTGAAGTCGCACGTCGCCCATTGCCCGAAATCGGAGCTCGCCGCGACGATGGCCGAATGGGAGAAGACGCGCGCGGACTATTCGAGGCTGTTCAGCCAGCGCCGCTGCCGGCGGACGCTGTGATCCGGCCGGACACGCATCCCACGGGCATGACCAATCAGTCGTGCTTGCCGCCGGGCTGGCCCACGGTCACCACCGACGAGGCCGCGGTCGGGGGCGCCGGACGATCGCGCTCGAACAGCGCATTGACGGTGCTGAGCTGCATGCGCTGCAGCTCCTCGGCGGAGAGCCGATACAGCGGCTCCCACGGCGGCACGCGCAACGCCGTCTCGAGCAGCTCCCCGCTGCCGCCCATCTCGATGGTGTACTGCGCGAGTCGCCCGATGTCGCGCTGGACGATGTTGAGCTCCTCGGCCGAGTAGCTCGATTCGAGCGCCCGCTTGCGCTTCTTGCCGAGCCAGATTTGATGCACGAGCACCTGCGCCTGCGGCGGCACGTAGCGGTGAGTGCCGGCGAGCAGCAGAAAGGCGCACATCGATTCGCAATTGCCGTCGGGCGAAAGCTTGGCGCGGCGGTCGCCGTTCGCGGCCGGCGGCAGCGGCGTCGTCTTGCCGATGGTGGTGATCATGTCGAGGCTGCGGATGGTGCGACCGAGCGCGAGCGTGCCAAGCACCGAGCCGCCCTCGGAATCGACGACCAGAACCGCTCCCCGCGTCTTGGGATCCTTGGCGAAGGTCTCGAACTGGCGCGGCGTGTCGGAGGTGATGTAACCGGCCGCGGAAATCCAAACGCGGCAACTCTCGCCGCAGACCTCGGCCGGCCCCTCGCTCCGCCACTCGAAGCGCATCGGCCCGCTGCCGTCTTCCGGCCCAGGCGACAGCGAGCCGGCCATCGCTTGCACGGCGCCACACGCGAGCGCGAACGCGCCCGAGAGAATTCTGAGCATGCTGACCCTCATCAACGACGCCGCGCCTGACGCTTCTTGTTGTCGCCGGTCGCCAGCGCCTAGTGTCCCTTGCATGCCTCTTTTAAATGCGGTGAGGATTCGGGTCTAGTCCGAAAAAGCGGCTGGCGCTGCCTTATTTTGCCGCACGAATAGGCGGGGCCCGCGCAGGGCCACAATAATGGACGCGCCTACCCACAATTTTGCGGCAAGATCTTCACATTGGACCATCGCGGCTGCTCCATGAACGAGACTTCGATGCGTCGGCACGATCGAATCACGACCTGGTGCGGCGCGCTGGCGCGCGGTCCCCGCCTCGCCGCGCGCGGGCTCATCAAGCTCTACACCTACGGCTTTTCCGCCCTGGTGGGGTTCGAGTGCCGCCACCTGCCGACTTGCTCGAGCTACGCCGACGAGGCCATCGGCCGCTTCGGCCTGTGGGCGGGCGGCTGGATGACCCTGGCGAGGCTCTGCCGCTGCCACCCGTTCGGGACCTCCGGGCTCGACTTCGTGCCGCAATCGCTGCCCGAGCGCTCGCGCTGGTATCTGCCCTGGCGCTATGGCCGCTGGCGCGGGACCAACGCGGGCGGCGCGGCCTCGCGGCACGCCTGCCCAGGACAGGGGGCGCCGCCGCCCTGATGCGGACGAAGGCGGCACAGCGGTCCGCGCCAACCCCGCCGCTTCGACCCGAGCTAATGCAGGCTGGGACCCTTGAGAAAGCGATTGCGATCGCCGGAGGTCACCCGCGTCTCGATGGTGCGGCCGTCCCGATAGATCGTCAGCGGCACCTCGACCCCGGCCTTGCCCAGCGACCAGACCTTGCGAAAGAAGCTCGCGAGGTCGCCGACCTCGGTACCGGCGACCGCCAGCACCACGTCGCCGGCGCGCAGATTCGCGCGCCGCGCCGGTCCGCCGTTGGAGACCCGCGCCACCACGATCTTGTCGTCGATCTCGGTCGCGTTGAGCCCGAGCCAGGGCCGGGGCGGATGGTTCGGCCGGCCCATCGTGACGAGGTCGTCGAGGATCGGCTTGAGGATGTCGATCGGCACGATCATGTTGAGCGGCTCGGGCGACCCGCTCTCGCGCACCTGCTGCACCTGCAGCGAGCCGATGCCGAGCAGGTCGCCGGCGCGCCCGATCATCGCCGTGCCGCCCCAGAACGGATGCGCCGGCGCGGTGAAGATCGCCTCGTCGAGCACGTATTCCCAGTTGCCGGCGAATTCCTGCTTGGCGGCGATGCGCGCCACCACCGAGTGCTTGCGGCCGCCGGCGCCCGCGACCACGACCGGGTCGCCGACCTTCGCGGTCTTCGATCGGCCGATCGGCAGCGGCGCAATGTCGAGCCGCGCCAATGCCTGCACCAGGCCGAACCCGGTCTCTTGATCATAGGCGAGCACGTGGCCGGGCACGGCGCGGCCGTCCGCCAGATGCAGCCAGATGGTCTCCGCCTCGGTGATCAGATAGCCGATGGTGAGCACCACGCCGTCACGGATCAGCACGCCGTTGCCGGTCCGCTCGGTGCCGAGCGTCTCGGCGGTGAACGCGTCGGCGGGGACGATGGCCCTGAGCCCGACCAGCGAGGCGAGAGCCGCCTCGAGATCGAAGGCGTAGTTCTCGGGCTTCGGCTGGACGCTAAGCGGCATCTCCCAATCGCTCTCGGACGACATCGGGCCACTCCCTTTTTCGTCGCGCGGCGCGCCTCTCGACCTAAGCATATATCAAGGCGCGCGCCATGGCTCCGCCATCCGCCCTATCGAAAATGGCCGGGCCTGCCCGCCGCGGCCCCCGGCTCGTCGACGCGACCTTGGAATGCCGCGGCAGAGGACTTTAGATTCTCGACGGCCGGTTCGTCGAGCGGTTCTCGCAGGTGAGGACTGGATCGCTTCATCACGCGGCGGGCTTTACCGGGCGGCGGAAGAAACCCATCTGCCGGCACGCGCAAGCGGGCACGCAGCCTCTGAACCATGCTCGGCCCCGTTCTTGCCGCGGAGGGGCCAGCGCGAGTCTCGCCTTGCGGCGCCAATTGTGGCAATATTCAAATCCATGAACCGAGCCACTCTGATCAAGGTCTTGAAGACGTACGATGCCGCTCTGCGCGAGAACGGCGCGACGGGCGTTTTCATTTTCGGCTCCCGGGCTCTTGGTACGGAGCGGCCCGACAGCGATCTCGACCTCTTCATCGACTACGACCCGACGGCGAAAATTCCGAACATGTTCCGCCTCATGCAAATAGAAGAAGAGATTTCGAAAGCCCTTGGGATCCCCGTGGCCATTACGACGCGGGACGCCCTTCACCCGTCGATGAAGAACAGCATTGAGCGGGACGCTGTTCGGGTTACGTAGTGCCGAAGGATCCGACGATTGCCATTCAGGATTGCCTTGCGGAGATCGCCATTCTGCACGAGATCGCCGCTCAGATGACCCTTCAAACCTTCCGGAATGACCCGATCATGCGCCGCGCCGCTGCCTACGCGATACAAACGATCTCGGAGGCCGTGCGGCATATTCCCGACGACTGGCTCGCGGCCTTCCCGACTGAGCGTGGGCGCAAATAAGAGGCATCGGCAATCGCATTCGTCACGAATACTTTCGTATCGACGATGCTATCCTATGGGAAATCGTCACCACCGATACCCATGCCTTGAAGACCGCTCTGGAGGCGATGCTTGCGCGGCATGCCCGCGACGCAGGCTAGACGCTTTATCGATATTTCCGGGCCTTTGAGTGGCGCGCCGCGGTCGATGAAGATGGGCATTATTGCCTCGCCGTGGCGCTATGAACCCGTAGCCAAATCGCCGATTGGGCACGCAGATACGCGCCACGGCGCGCTGCGTACCTGCGTTCAATGATCTTGAATGAGCCGCCCAAAGCGGGTGCGGCCGGGGAGGAACCATGCTATTAATCACATGATGGTGGAATGCCGCCGAATGCGACAGGAGGCACCCGTGACGACGCACGAGCGGATCGAGATCAATCCCGAGATCATGGGCGGCAAACCGGTAATCCGAGGGACGCGTGTGCCGGTCGAGATCGTCCTACGTAAGCTGGGAGCCGGCATGACCCCTGAAGCGATCATGGCTGACCATCCGCGGCTGGCGGCGGAGGACATTCGCGCGGCGCAAGCCTTCGCCGCAGACTATTTGGCCGATGAAGCTCTCGTCTACGGCTAGCCCGGCGTGCGCTGGCTGATTGACGAATGCGTGGATGCGGATTTGGTTACGCTCTTGCACGGGTCAGGGCATGACGTTGTTTACATGGCTGACGTTGCGCCGCGTTCGGCCGATACGGAGGTCATGAATCGTGCGGATCGCGAGAATCGGCTGCTGCTGACAGAGGACAAGGATTTCGGCGACTTGGTCTTTCGACAAGCAAGGCGGGTGCCCGGCATCGTACTTCTGCGCATCGAGCCGTCACGACGTTTGCGCAAAGGGCCACGATTGCTGGCCGCAATTGACCGATTCGGTGACACACTATTCGGTCGCTACACAGTCATCGAAGATGCCCGATTCCGTTCGCGTCCCCTCCGACCGGCTTGAATTCGTAGGATCGGCGGCATTTGGCGTCGATAGCGTATTCCGAAGTGGCGCGCTCGGAGGGATTCGAACCCCCGACCCCCAGATTCGAAGTCTGGTGCTCTATCCAGCTGAGCTACGAGCGCATCGCCGCTTGTTTATCGAAGAGTGCGGTCACTGCCAAATGGGTTGCCGCGACGTCGGCGCAACCCCCGGCAGGCGCAGGTGAGCGGATCCTGCGCGCGGCCGCGCGGGCGGCACGGTCGGCCCGCCCGGCGCCGCTGCCCGCTCGCCCGCGCGCGCTGGCGCCCGGTGCATGACGTGCTAAGACCGCCGCTCGCACGCAATCTCGCCCGCAACGAGGGATCGACGATGGCCGTCCCCGATCTACCCTCCTTCACCAAGCTGCTCGGCGTGAACGTGCTGCATCGCTCGCCGGAACGCACCGAGGCCGAGCTCGCGGTGCGCGAGGAGCTGTGCAATCGCCGCGGCGTGCTGCACGGCGGCGCCGTGATGGCATTGGGCGATACGCTCGGCGGGATGACGGCGAGCGTCAGCCTGCCGGACGGCGGCCGCACCGCGACCATCGAGAGCAAGACCAATTTCTTTGCCTCCATCCCCAAAGGCGACACCGCCCGCGCGATCTGCATTCCGCTGCACCGCGGCCGCACCACCATCGTGCTGGAGACGCGCATCAGCCGCGGCGACGGCAAGCTCGCGGCGATCGTCACCCAGACGCAGCTGATCTTCGAGCGCAAGGAATGAGCGCGCTGCCCGCGATCGCGCGGGCAGATCGACCGCCGTGGCTCGGATCCCGCCGCGAGTCGAGCTCCATCCCCCGGAACTTCCGGCCCCGGCGCGGGTTGTCCTGCCACTGAAATTGCCATGGGAGATCGCCATGACCGACCCCCGCGACTTCGATCGAAGGATGGAAAACCAAATGGAGATGGAGCGCCGGATGAGCACGCCAACCCCTTGGGGATGGATCGCCGGCGCCGTGTTCATCATCGTGATCCTGGCGCTCGTATTCACCAGCAGCGAAGGCACGCGCACCGCCCGCGACGACGGCAATCCGCCCGCCACCACCGGCATGGGGCCGCCCACCGCACCACCGGCCATGACCGTTCCGCCGGGTCGCACGCCCTCGACCACCGGCCAAAGCGGGCAGTAGAGTCTCCCGGCTCAGCCGGGCCGAGGCACAATGGTTGGAGCGGCGCCGGCTCACAGCCGCGTCGGCGTCGCTCACGGCAGACTGAACATGAGCAACTGATCGGTGATGCCGCCGCCGCCCGGCGTCAACGAGCCGCCCACGAAATACGCGTCGGATCCGATCACCGCGCCGCCGAACCCGTGCCGTCCCGCGGGCAGGGGCGCGAGCGTGGTCCAGCGATCGGTCCTCCAATCGTAGGCCTCGTTCTCGGGGAATGTGTGGTTGGGCGGCAGCTCGCCGCCCACGACCAGGATCAGTCCCTTGTAGAGAATGCCGGCGACGCCGCTGCGCGGCGTCGGCAGCGGCGCGGCCGAGGTCCATGCGTCGGTCGCAGGATCGAAGACGTCGTGCTGGCCGGTGCGGTCGGCCGGCCCGGCGAGCCTCCCGCCGATTGCATGAATCTTGCCGCCGACCGCCACCACCGCCATGTGGTCGCGCGGGCGCGGCAAGGGCGCGGCCTCGCTCCATCGTGCGGCCGCGGGATCGTAGACCTCGTGGGTCGCGACCGTCACCGCGTCGAGCCCGCGCCCGCCGATCACATGGATCTTTCCATCGAGCACGGCGACGCCGACCGATGCGCGCGGCCCCTTCATCGGCGCAAGCGTGCGCCAGCTGTCGCTCGCTGCATCGTATTCGAACGCGGCCTCCCCCGCCCCTTGATGCACCGAGGCGGTGAACCCGCCGAAGGCGTAGATCTTGCCGTTGACCGCGGCGACGCCGAGATGGTCGCGCGCTTGCGGCAACGGCGCGCGCGCCCGCCAGCGATCCGCCGCCGGATCGTATTCCTCGTTGCGCGCCACCGCCTTGCCCGCGACGCCGCCGCCGAGCGCGAGCAGCCGATCACCGGCCGCCGCCGCGGCGACCTCGCCCCGCACCGCCGGCATCGGGGCTTTCTGCGTCCAGACGCCGGCCGGGGCCTGCGATTGCGCATGAGCGGCGAGCGCAACGAGGACCAAGGCGCTTGCCGGCGCGAACATGCGCGGGATGCGTGACGCGAGGCAGCGCATGCGAGCCTCCCCTGCGATCCTGTCGATATGACCGTCGCGCGAATAGGACCACGCTGCAAAACGCGAGTCCATCGCCGGCCCGTTGGCCGATGCTCGCCCCAGCGGCGCTAACCTAATCGACCGCCGAAGGCTCGCGCGCGATGGCGAGCTCGGCCCGTGCCACCGCAACGGCGCCGCTGCCGGCGAGACGCACGACGTTGACCGTTCCGGCATATTCCGGCGAGCCCGAGTAATAGGCGGCGACGCCGCCGACCTTCGCCGCCCGGTTCCAGTGCCCGAGCGCCACGTAATCGGCACCGGTGGCCGCAAGCTCGTCGTCGCCGATCAGCCAGGACGGGCGCAGCCGGATCGACCGGTCGGGCACCGGCACATAGTGTCCGTGGCCGACGGCGATCTGCCAGCGGGTGGTGCGCGGCCGGGACTTCTCGAACGGGATCATGTCGCCGTAGTCGCGGTGGGCACGTCCCCAGATCTCGAGATCGAGGCCGGGGAATGCAACGGCTTGGTCATGGGTGACGCCGAGCACGTGGAGATTGTCCGCCTCGGCAAGAGCGCGGTGACGATAGACGGCGTCCGGCACCGCGGGATCGTGGTTGCCCGGCAACAGCACCACCGGCACCGCCGCGGCTGCAATGACCTCGGCGGCGCGCTCAAGCAAACTTACCGGCAAGCGGTGACAGTCGAAAGTGTCCCCGGCGAGGACGACGACATCCGCCCGGGCATTGCGGGCCGCGGTCAATACCGCGGCCAACCCTGCGGTCCCGTCGCCGCCATGCAAGCGGGCAGTATAGTCATGGTCGAGATGCAGGTCGGAGCTGTGTACGACCACGATCTCCCGGGTCGGCGGGGACATTGGCATGGCGGCGACTTTAGTCGTCCAGCCGACATTGGCAATCCGGGCAGCCCCCGGCCAGGGATCCAGCCACGACTTTGCCCGATTAACGGGCTACGGAGCATGCAGCCGGACGTGGCGGGGAGCGTCAGTATGAGTACCACCAACCTCTATCGCGTCAACGCGGAAGACTGCCTGCGGCTCGCGAAAACGACCTCGGACGAACGCGAAAAACCCTTCTGGTTGGCCTTGGCGCAGTCGTGGCTGCACCTTGCCGAGCATTCGGCGCGCGAGGGCATGGAGCGCGAGCTCGAAAGGCCGCGGGCGGACGCCCGCTGATCATTGCCACCGCCGTCGCTGCGTCCGCCTTGCCGGCGTCCATGCCGGCGGCGGAGCAACATCCTCATTCACCGTTGCGCGGGGCCGCCGCCCGTCCGTGCCATTTCGGCGGCGTGATGTAGAACAGCGGCGTCAGCCCATGGACGACGAAGGCGGCGCGGACGATCGAACAGACGCACGCGGTACCCGTGACGACGTGCTCGTCAGTCGACCTTGGCGCCTGACGCTTTCACGATCGCCGCCCATTTCGGGATTTCGGACTTGATGGTGGCGCGAAGCTCATCGGGCGTGCCGCCGACGAGGTCGACGCCGAGGTCGGACAAAGCCTTGTGCACGGCCGGATCAGCCACGGCTGCGGCGGTCGCGTGATGCAGGGCGGCGATCACGTCCTTCGGTGTCCCCGCCGGCGCCACCAACGCATGCCAGGTCGTCGCCTCGAAGCCGGGAAAGCCCGACTCGGCGATGGTCGGGACGTCGGGCAAGACCGCGGTGCGCTTGGGCGTCGTGATCGCGACCGCGCGGATCGCTCCGCTCTGGATGTGCGGAAGGAGCGGCGGCGGCGGATTGAACGCCATCGGCACATGGCCGCCGATCACCGCCTGCAGGGCCGGCCCGGTGCCCCGGAACGGAACGTGGGTGATGTCGATCTTGGCTTCGATCTTGAGCAACTCGCCGGCGAGATGCGCCGGAGTGCCGTTACCGCCGGAGCCGAAGCTCAGTTGTCCGGGATGGGCCTTGGCGTACGCGATGAGCTCGGCGAGCGAGCTCGCTGGAAGCGAGGGATGCACGTAGAGGACGTTGGTCTGCGTCCCGATCATGGAGATCGGCTCGAAATCCTTTTCCGGGTCGTAGCCGAGATTTTTGTAGAGGCTCACGTTGATGGCGAGCAGGCTGCCGGTGCCGAGCAGCAGCGTGTAGCCATCGGGCGCCGCGCGCGCGACCGCGGCGCCGGCGATGCCGCCTCCGGCGCCGGCGCGGTTCTCGATCACGAACGGCTGCTTGAGAATTTCCTCCATCTTCCTGGTGAGGATACGCGCCATCACGTCGCTTGGTCCGCCCGGTGCGAATCCGATCATCAGGGTGACCGGTTTGGCCGGATAGTCGATCGCGCGCGCGGTCGGTGCCGCGCCGACGAGCGCGGCGATGCCGACGGCCAATGCGATTGCCTTCATGATACCTCCTCCCGCACGCGGTTTCCGGAACGACAGCGGAGGGCGCACCTCTTCCATCGGGCCGGGCGGCGCGACCGCTCCTTGGCGACAATAATCCGGTCGCGGCCTGCGATCGAGTGGAACCAGGGCGCCGGATTCGCTGTTGTCTCACAGGCGCGGATCTCAAGGAGGGCCAACATGATGGAATTCGATCACGACCGGCGCGGCGATCCGGGCGATCGCCCGGCGTCAAGCCGTCACGACGCGACGATGCGCACGACCGCGGAACGCGCGCTGTGGAGCGCGGCGACCATGGCCGCCATTCTCGCGGTCCTGTTCCTGGTGTTTTTCGGCATCAATTCGCAGCACACGAACGAGAGCCGAATGACCGCAACCTCGCGGACGGCTCCGCCGGTGACGCAGCCTGCGCCCTCGGGGCAGGCAGGCGCTCCGTCCGCGCCGGAAAGCACCGGCCAACGCTGATCTCCGCGAAGCGCCGGCGGCCTGGCAGAATCTGAATCCCTCCCCCGAAGGGGGAGGGTGGCCGACCCCGACCCCGGCCTTGAGCCGGGGGAGGCCGGGTGGGGGGCTAGCCGAAGATCGCCGCATGCAATCCGAAGCCGATGGTTGCGCTCAAGACCGCCTGGATGGCGTCGAACTGCAAGCCGGTCAGGGCGCTGTCGACGAACGGAAAGATCATTCGTCCGACCGGCAGCATGATGGCGGCGACCAAAGCGACGCATAGGACCTTCGTGACCATCGGGTGCTTTGCCATGTCTGGTGTTTCCCCTTGGAGCGGCGGCGCAAGATAGCGTGCAAAATCGCCGCTTCAAAGGGGCAAATTGTCGTGCTTGCGCGGCGGCATCTCCACCCGCTTGCCCCGCAGCATGGCGAGCGCCCGCGCGATGCGCGCACGCGTCGCGTGCGGCATGATGACGTCGTCGATATAGCCGCGCTCGGCGGCCGCGAAGGGCGACAGGAACCGGTCCTCGTATTCCCTCGTGCGCGCGGCGATCTTGCCGGCATCGCCGATGTCGGCGCGGAAGATGATCTCGACCGCGCCCTTGGCGCCCATCACCGCGATCTGGGCGGTCGGCCAGGCATAATTGACGTCGCCGCCGACGTGCTTCGATGCCATCACGTCGTAGGCGCCGCCGAAGGCCTTGCGCGTGATCACGGTGACCAGCGGCACCGTGCACTGGCTGTAGGCGAACAGGAGCTTGGCGCCGTGCTTGATCAGCGCGCCGTATTCCTGGTTGGTGCCGGGCAGGAACCCCGGCACGTCGACGAGGGTGACGATCGCGATCCCGAAGGCGTCGCAGAAGCGCACGAAGCGCGCGGCCTTGCGCGACGCGTCGATGTCGAGCACGCCGGCGAGCACCATCGGCTGGTTGGCGACGAAGCCGACTGAGCGCCCGGCGATCCGTCCGAAGCCGGTGACCATGTTCTTGGCGAACGCCTCCTGCAGCTCGAAGAAGTCGCCCTCGTCCACCACCTTGAGGATCAGCTCCTTGATGTCGTAGGGCTTGTTGGGATTCTCGGGGATCAACGTGTCGAGCGACTTCTCGGTGCGCTCGACGTCGTCGTGCGACGGCCACTCCGGCACGCCCGCCTCGTTGTTGGCCGGCAGGAAGTCGATCAGCCGGCGCATCTGCAACAGGCATTCGACGTCATTGTCGTAGGAGCCGTCGGCGATGCCCGATTTCGCCACGTGCACGGAGGCGCCGCCGAGCTCCTCCGCCGTCACCACCTCGTTGGTCACCGTCTTCACCACGTCGGGACCGGTGACGAACATGTAGCTGGTGTCGCGGACCATGAAGATGAAATCGGTCATGGCCGGCGAATAGACGTCGCCGCCCGCGCACGGACCCATGATGACGGAGATCTGCGGGATCACGCCCGAGGCGAGGACGTTGCGCTTGAACACCTCGCCGTAGCCGCCGAGCGCGGCCACGCCCTCCTGGATGCGCGCGCCGCCGGCGTCGAACAGGCCGATGATGGGGGCGCGCGCCTTCATCGCCATGTCCTGGATCTTGACGATCTTCTGCGCGTGCGCCTCCGACAGCGAGCCGCCGAAGACGGTGAAGTCCTTGGCGAAGGCGAAGACGTCCTTGGCGAAGGCGAAGACCGTGCGGCCGTTGACCGTGCCCCAGCCGGTGACCACGCCGTCGCCGGGAATCCGGCTCTTCTCCATGCCGAATTCGGCGGAGCGGTGCTCGACGAACATGTCGAGCTCCTCGAACGAGTCCTTGTCCATCAGGAGCTCGAGCCGCTCGCGGGCGGTCAATTTGCCGCGCTTATGCTGCGCGTCGATGCGCGCCGCCCCGCCCCCTGCGCGCGCCCGGCTGCGGCGTTCTTCGAGCTTTTCGAGGATATCCTTCATGGTCGCCCTGCCCGCTGTCCCGACGCAAAATCCATAGCATGTATGGACATTTGAGGGTAAGATTTCGCCCGAACTCTTTCCTCCGCGTAAGAGTGTTCGAGGGGAGCAATCCGCATGTCCAGGCAATCCCGCTGCAAGCCGTTTCACGTTTGCGCGGCCGCATTGGTTCTCGCCGCGGCCGCCGCGATCGCGCCGGCGACCGCGCAATTTCCGCCGACGCCGGACGACACGCAGAAGCCCCCGCTCGCGGGGACGCCGAAGAAGAAGGACGGTGCTCCGGCAGGGAGCCCCGTCATCACCGGGAACTGGGCCGGTCAGCTCACGCAGGTCGGCAGCCAAACGCCCTACAAGTTCGAGATCGCCATCAACGCCAAGGGCGCGGAAACGAGATATCCGGAGCTCGACTGCACCGGCAAGCTCAACCGGGTCGGCTCGTCGAAATCCTACATCTTCTTCGTCGAAGTCATCACCAAAGGGCAGGTCGACAAGGGCGGCCGCTGTCCGGACGGCACCCTCACCGTCGCGCGGCAGGGCAATGACCTGGCCGTGGGTTGGTTCGGCAGCATCCAGGACAGCACGGTAATCGCCTACGGCACGCTCAAGAAGAAATAGCCGGACTGCACGGCGCCTTCCCGGGAGTTGTAGCCCGGATTGAGCCAACGGGCCGGCGCGAAGCGCCGCCCGATGACAGGCTCCGCGAAATCCGGGTTAGCATTGAAGCATGGTCCGGTACCGTCGGAATTTCGTTGCAGGCGGAACGTTTTTCTTTACCGTGACGCTCGTGGATCGAACTTCGCGGATGCTGATCGATCACGTCGAGGCCTTGCGCACGGCTGTGCGGGAGACGCGCGGTTCGCGTCCGTTCACGATCGATGCCGTTGTGGTGTTGCCGGATCACTTGCACATGGTCATGAGCTTGCCGGACGGCGACGCGGACTACCCGAACCGATGGCGTCTCATTAAACGCCGATTTACGGACGCCGTCATGAAATCGGGGACGCCGGTCGCACGTCACCGAAACGGAGAGCCTGCGCTATGGCAGCGTCGTTTCTGGGAGCACACCATTCGGGACGACAGAGATTTCGAGCGACATGTCGACTATGTTCATTTCAATCCGGTTAGGCATGGCTTGGTTGTCCGTGTCTGCGATTGGCCCCATTCCTCGTTTCACGGTTACGTGCGACGCGGGTTGTTGCCGCAGGACTGGGGCGGAGATTTCAGCCAGGATCAAGGAAGGTTCGGCGAGCGTCGCTGGTGACCCGGATTTCGCTGGCGCTCAATCCGGGCTACTTGCTCAGGAAGAAATAGTCAGACCGAGCGCAATACCGTCGCCGCCGCCTGCATCTCGGCGAAGCGATACGCGCGGCGCGCGAGCGCCAGCGCGTCACGGCCCCAGAAATCCATGCTCCAGTCCTCGTCGACATGCGCCGCCGCCCAGGCGCGATCGACCGCCACTGCGCCGCGCGCGAGCGCGAGCGCGATCAAGGCCGAGCCGGTGAGCGTGGTGACCGCGTGCACGGCGCCGAGCCGCCAGGCATCGGCTGAAGCGCATGCCGAAGCGGCGCACGGGATGGCCGCGCGCGCGGCGGAGAGCGCCGCGGCGGGCTGCGCGGCGAAGGTCATGCCCCGGCTCGGCTCGAAGCGGGCGTCGAGGACCTCCCGCGCCCAGGCGAGCAGCGGGTCCCAGGCCTCGGCCTGCCGCGCGACCAACCCGGCGGGACCTTCGGCGCGATAGAGCACGAGATCGCAGGCGAGATACTTTTCCACTTCCGCCGCCACCGCCGCGGGGGCATCGGCGACGCCGTCGATGATGCTGTTGGCGAGCCGCGTCAGCGGCAGGGCGGCGGGATCGATCACCTCGCGTTGCGCCCGCCATTCGGCCGCGAGTTGCTCGGCCAGCGCGCGGGTCGGCGCCGCCAGCACGCGGCGCGCCGGCGTCTTGACCGGACGACCATCGAGAACGACGCGGAACTCCCGCTCCGCTTCCTCCGCTTCGGCCCGCTCATAGAAGCGCCGGCGCAACGGCGGGCGCATGGCGCGCCGCGCCGCCTCGACGGGGTCGACCGGCTCGCTCGCGAAAATGTCCTCGAACAGCTCGCGCATGGGCTCAAGATGGCCGGCGGCCGCAACTCATGCAACGGCCCCGGCCGCGGCCGGCAACCCCGCCGATCTTGTTGCATTGGCCGCTTTCCCCGATGATTCGTCGCCCAGTTCGCGTTCGGCGATCTCAGCCTCGCCGAGGTGATGCAAACCGTCGACCTGTTCACGCGCGAGGTCATGCCGGCACTCGCGAATGATCGATGAGAAAAGAAGGACGAAATGCAGTTGCCGTCACCGCCTGGACCGCGAGCGACGCAGCGCGCGGAACCGCAACCATCGTGGTAAATTGTCGTCACGATTGCGGTCGTTGCCCTCCGCTCGATCATCTTGCGGCGCAACATGAGACCTCGAAAAAAACGCTATGGATTCCAATGGCTTAAGCACGAAGCACCTTTGGTTACGCGGTCTTTATGGATACCGATCGCCACCCTCTTGCCGCGATGCACCGCTAGCGCATGCCGCACGATCCGAAACGCTGTCACGATGAAAGGTACGGGTGGAATTCCGGGGGGCCCTCCACTACTATCCCGCCGGATTCGGCGGACCGCAGCCGAACGCGGAGGAAGACCGGCCGACGCTCTACTTCCACAAGGTCGTGGACTGTCAGTGGGCCTGTCCGGCGCACACGCCCGTGCCCGAATATATCCGGCTGATCGCGGCGGGTCGCTACGGCGACGCCTACATGGTCAACTGGAAGTCCAACGTGTTTCCGGGAATCCTCGGGCGCACCTGCGACCGGCCGTGCGAGCCGGCCTGCCGGCGCGCACGCGTGGAGAAGGAGCCGGTCGCCATCTGCCGCTTGAAGCGGGTGGCGGCCGATTTCAAGGAAGACATCCGCGACCGGCTGCCCAAGCCGGCGGCGCTCAAGAACGGCAGACGCATTGCGCTCATCGGCGGCGGCCCCGCCTCGCTCACGGTCGCGCGCGACCTTGCTCCGCTCGGCTATCACTGCGCGGTGTTCGATCAGGACCCCAAGGCCGGCGGCATGATCCGCACCCAGATCCCGCGCTTCCGGCTGCCGGAATCCATCATCGACGAGGAATGCGATTACATCCTCGATCTCGGCATCGAATTTCGCGGCGGCAAGCGCATCGACAGCATGCAGGCGCTGCTGGCCGAGGGTTGGGACGCGATCT
>WNEY01000111.1_pt1 | contig 44373 bp, 36 predicted proteins | sample 5400531 | NCBI WGS metagenome assembly WNEY01 (sample SAMN13153338, study PRJNA577476) | soil metagenome | isolation source: 200 cm saprolite under Douglas fir tree site 1 | place: USA:California | collected 2015-04-18 | reverse complement strand
AAGGCGCTCCGCGATCTGAAGCTCCGGGGTCGGTGTCCCGTCGCCGAGGCCGTGATCCCGGGCCTCTTCGAGCTGCCCATCCACCCGGGCGTCGGCCCGGCCGACATTGAGCGGATCGTGTCCGCCGTCGAGGACGTCGCGCGGCGCGACTGAGGCGGTCCCCAGGCAAAGAGAGAAAACGCCCGGCCGGTTACGACTGGCGAACTGGTCGCCCCATGGATCTTGACGCGTTCGCCGCCTCGCTCCGCGACGGGTTTGAGAAGGAGCGGGCCCTCCGATGGGACGAGGCCGCGACCCTCTACGCCGACCTCGTTCAGAAGGCTCCGGACCCCGCCTCCCGCGCCCTCGCGCTCCTGCGTCACGGGAACGCCCTCCTGCAGCTCCGTCGATGGGACGACGCCCGCACCGCGTTCGACGCGGGGCTGCACGAGGCCAAGGCCTCCGGCGATGCCGACATCGTGTCCCAAGCGCTCCTCGCGGCAGGAGTCTTCGCGGCGAGCCGCGACGATCCGAAGCGGGCGGAGGCGTTCCTCCTCGACGCGCTCGAGCGGTTCCATCGGAAGGACGACCGCGGGTCCTTGCAAGGCCGCGGCTGGGCGTTCCTGAACCTCGGGGCGCTGTACGGCAAAACGGGACGCCTCGACCTCGCGTTCGTCACGTTCACGAAGGCGCAGGATGTCCTCGGCGCCGCGGAAGACTGGGCAGGCGTCGCAGCCGCCTGGGAGGCGCAGGCCCAGCTCCGGCGGGCGATCCACGATGACGACCGTTGGCGCGAGGACCTCGCGGAGGCGGTCCTCTTCTATGACCGCGAGGGGATGAAGGCGAAGGCGGACCGGCTGAGAGCCATGCTCGGCAAGAAACTCGTTTGACGACCTCGATTAATCTTTCCATACGGCCGGCAAGTCAGAAATAGTTCCGGAAAAATGGACCCCGACCCTTGAAGTAGGTCGGATGGTTGTGTCGGCCGATCGCATGGCTCTAACCGTCGAGCTGCAGCAGCTCTGGAAATCGTACGACGGAAAGCCGGCCCTCCAGGGGCTCTTCTTCGACGCCCGCGCCGGCGAAATCGTCGGCTTAATCGGCCCGAACGGCGCCGGCAAGACGACGACGTTGAAGATCCTCGTCGGTCTCTTGCGGCCCGATTACGGCCTCGTCCGTGTGAAAGGCCACGACGTCCTCGCGGACCCGGTCAGCTACAAGGCGGACGTCGGCTACATGCCGGAGGCTCCGACGCTCCCGGAGTACCTCACCCCGAACGAATTCCTCGGGTACGTCGGACGGATCCGCAACCTACCGCGGGACCGGATCGCCGGCCGCACGCGGGAGCTCCTGGCGATCCTCGACCTCGCACCGAAGGCGGACGAGACAATCGCCTCGTTGTCGAAGGGCATGAAGGCGAAGATCGCCTTCGCCGCGGCGATCCTGCACGAACCCTCGATCCTCGTCCTCGACGAACCTCTGATCGGGATCGATCCCGCGGGACAGCACCTATTGAAGGAGCGCCTGGCGGCGATGGCCCGCGCGGGCGCCACGGTGCTCGTGTCGACCCACCAGCTCGACACCGCGGAGCGCCTGTGCAGTCGCGTGGCGATCGTGAATCACGGACGAAACGTCGCGACAGGAGACCTCGCAGCCCTCCGGGCCCAAGCCCACACGGGCGCCGAGGGGAGCCTCGAGGACGTCTTTCTCCGGCTCACCCAGGAGGCCGTCGCACCCGCCATCGAACCGGTCCGCCGAAGCGGTTGGTTCCGGAGAGGATAGACCGTGGGTCGAACCTTCACCCTGTTCGTCTACAAGTTGCAATTCTTCTTCGGACCCGCGTTCCGCGGACGCTTCGGGCCCCTGGCCTACCTCGCGCTAATCCTCGTCTTCCTGCCGTCGGGATTCGGATTCGGGGTCGGCCTCGGGATGACCGTGAAGGCGGCGGATACGCCGAGCGGGATCGGAATCCTCGCCGCTCCTCTCGCGGGGCTCCTGTCAGTCGGATTCCTGTATTCCCTCGGCGCGGGAGTCACGGCGCACGCATCCGAGTTCGATTTCTTCCTGACCGCGGACGTTCGTCCGCGGCAGTACCTTGTCGCGGACCTCCTCTTCCAGCTAATCAGCTTGCTCGGCGCCGGCGGACTCGCCGCGGGCCTTGCGGCGGTCGCGATGACCGTCACGATGGGGCAACCCGTCTCCGCCGCCGTTCCGCTCTTCGCCCTGCTCGTGGTCTATGAGTTCTTCGTCTTGATGACGGCTCAGGTCCTCGTCATCCTCCGGGTCCGGTACCCAAAGGCGCCGGTCCGGCTCGTCACGATCGCCCTCCTGATCCTGTCCCTGCTCCCATCCGCGGGACTTGCCAATCCGGCCTTCCCGGTCCGGTTCGCGGGCCTCCCGATTCCCCCAACGGCCTTCGCGGCCCTTGGGCTCGCGGTCCTCCGGGGGGCGGCGTGGCCGGTCGTCGACGTCCTCCTTGCAATCGTGTGGGCCGGCGGTATCGCCCTCGCGTGGTACGTGCTCAGCGACACGTACATCGTCCACGGACTCCGGCCCACGATGTCCGCGGGCTTCGGCCAAGTCGACATGGGCTCCCGCATGGAGATCCAGCGGCACTTGACCGCGCGCCTCGGCGGGGTCACGACCCGCGTCCGATTCCGACCGGAGCAGGGCGGGGACACGAGCCTCATGACGCGGCTCCATCTCGTGCGGATCTGGCGGGACGGGAGCTTCGTGTACATCGCAATCCTCGCCGTCGTGGTGATCCTCTCCTCCGGCTTTGGAGCCGGGGGCGCGAGCGCGACCGGTGCCGTGACGGTCACCCAGATCCTGACCCTGCTGATGGGAATCCTCGCGATGAACTGGGCGTTCTACGAGCGGGAGAACCTTTGGATCGTCCTGACGACGGCGAAACCACCGGGTGCGTATTTCCGCGGACTCATGCTCAGCTTCGCCGCAATCAGCCTGGTGGCGACCGGCGGATACATCGCCTTCCTCAGCGTGACCCGTTCCGTCCGGCTCCCGATTGAAACTCTCGCCCTCCCGATCGCCGCGCCGATTGCCTCGGCGTTCGTCGCCACGGCGCTCCTGACGCGAGTCAAGGTGAAGCCGTCCGCGTTCTCGTTCGCGGTGCTCGGGATCTTCTTCCTCGTGTCCCTCGGCGGCTTCATGGGAGGCCTCGCGGCCCAAGCCGCCGTCGTCGCGGCGCGTTCGGTCGGGGCGTTCGCGGCGGAGGCGCAGGCGACCGTCCTGGTCGGGTTCCTTCTCGCGCTTATGTCGTTCGGACTTTGGATCGTGACGCGGCTCGCCGCATCGTTCCGCCTCTGAGGTGTCCGGTGAAATCCGTCAAAACCTTCATCTATCGCCGCTTCCTCGGCGCACGGGATAGGGAGAGAAGATCGGATGGCCTCGCAATCGATCACCGCCCCCCCATTGGCGTCGGCCGCGAAGCCCGAGCGGGTCGAGGACCGCATCGTCGTCGCGCGTCGCCTTGTGAAAACCTACGACAGCGGCGAGTTAGAGGTCCATGCGCTCCGCGGACTGGACCTGGACATCAAGAAAGGGGAGATGGTCGCGGTCATGGGCCCGTCGGGATGCGGCAAGACGACCCTGCTAAATTGCCTCTCCGGCATCGACGAGTTCAGCTCTGGCGAAGTTTGGATCGCAGGGCAGCGCCTGTCAACATTGAGCGACAACGCAAAGACTGACTTCCGCGCGATGAAGATGGGATTCATCTTCCAGAATTACAACCTTCTTCCCGTGTTGCGAAGCGTCGAGAACGTCGAGCTGCCGCTCCTCGTCCGAGGCGACGACCCGAAAGGAGCACGCCGCAGGGCCCTCGAGGCCCTCGCCGCGGTAGGCCTGGACAAGGAGGCGACGAAGAAGCCTGCCGAGCTTTCCGGCGGCCAGCAGCAGCGGGTCGCCATCGCTCGCGCCCTCGTCAATGAGCCAGACATCGTCTTCGCGGATGAACCGACGGGGAACCTCGACTCGGAAACCTCGCACGAGGTCGTGGAACTCATGAAACGATTGCACCAGGAGAAAGGCCTGACGTTCATCGTCGTCACCCACGACAGCGCCGTCGGAAATCAGATGCAGCGCGTCATCCTGATGCGGAACGGGACGATCTTGAAATCGTTCCGGCCGACGGTTGCGTGAGGGAGCCCCGATGGCCGACATCCCGACCCTGCTCATCGTCGTGGGCGTCGTGTGTCTCGTGGTCCTCGCATGGGCGGGCCGGAAACGATTCCCTCTTCGAATCGGCGCGGGGAATTTCTTCCGCCGCAAGACCCAGGTTGCAATCGTCGTCGCGGGTCTCCTCATCGGGACCGCAATCATCAGCTCGTCGTTCATCATCCAGACCACGTTTGACTACACGGTCCGCAGCGCGGTGTTCCGAGCTCTCGACGCGGTCGACGAAATCGTCTTCGTCGCGGCCCCCGATGGGTCACGAGTTCCGTTCTCCGAACAAGTCTGGACGAACCTTCAGGCGAACCTCACGAACATGCCAGATGTCGTCGGAGTCGCGCCCCGATTCCAGCTCGGCGGTGCCGTGGTTGACCCGTCGACGCGCCTCTTCGATCCCACCACGAACCTGATCGGGTTCGACTGGGCGCACGATCTCGGCCGGTTCGTCCGCGCGAACGGCTCGGTGTGGGATGGCTCCGGCCTCGGGGCGTCGGAGGCGATCATCAACCAGAAGTTGGCGACCGCCATCGAGGCGAAGGCGGGGGACACCCTTATCCTGAACATCGGCGGACCCCGCGGCTTCGTACGGTTCAACGTAACGGTGAGGGAGATTGTCCAGGATGCAGGGCGCGGCGCGTGGAACGATGGGGAGAATCTCTTCCTCCTCTTGTCCAGCTTTCAGGCTGCCCTGGGAGAGAGCGGCCAGATCAACACGATCACGGTCGCCGACGTGGGCGGGGTGACCCAAGGCTACCTGCGGTCGGACGACGTGGTCCGGGAGATGACGCCGCTCCTCCCCTCGACTCCCATCTTCACGATCGCGAAGGCGAAAGCGGACTCCATCGACGGAGCCAGCCGGAACATCGACCGGCTGAGCCAAGATGGGCGTCGCCCGAGCGCTCGGGATGCGCCGGACGAATTTGTTCCAGAGCTTCGTATCGGAAGGCCTCCTCTATGCGCTGCTCGCCTCCCTGGTAGGCAGCTTCGTGGGTCTCCTCGTGGCAGCCGTGATCCTCTGGGGATTCTCGCAGGTCTTCGGCGCCGGCGCCTTCGGTGGCACCGGATTCATCCTCTCGTGGACGAGCTTGGACCTGATCAACGGATTCGCCATCGGGTTCCTCATCACCATGGCGACGATCGCGATTGCTTCTTGGCGGGTGTCCAAGCTGAACATCGTGCGCGCGATCCGGGACATCCCGGAGCCGGTCCAGCGCCGCTCGACGCGACGCCAGGTCGCCGTGGGCACAGCCATCGCGATCCTCGGCGGCCTGGGTCTTGCCTTCGCGCTCGCCCGTCAGAGCCTTTTCCTCCAAGACCTCGGACCCACCGGCCTCGCGTTCGGACTTGCCGTCCTCACGATGCGGGTCGTCCCACCGCGGGCCGTCTTCACCGCCGCGGGACTCTTCATCGTCGGTTGGGTCTTGAGCCCGTGGAAGTTCTTCGGCTTGGCGAACGCGGACATCACGCTCTTCATCGCGGCCGGCCTCCTGCTCGTGTTCGGCGGCCTGCTCGTCGTGCTGTTCAACAGCGACTCCATCCTTGCCCTCGCAACGCGACTCGTCCGCCGTCGCACGTGGCTGCCGGTCGTCCGCACGGCGATCGCGTATCCGATGAACAAGAAGTTCCGCACGGGTGCGACCCTCGCGAGCATCGCGCTCGTCATGTTCACGATTGCCACGATGTCGGGAATCCAAGCCGAAGTGAGTTCGTCGATCACAAAGACGAGCGAGCGGGAGAGCGGCGGTTTCAACCTGATCGGCGCCTCCGGAATCCCCATTTCGAATTGGAGCGCCGCCTTCGCGGCCTACCAGAACGACACGAAATCCACGAATATCTCGGAGCCAACGCGGTGGCTCTCCCAAGGACGGATCCAGGTGGCGGCGCACGCGAACTTCGCGGGCCCCTTGTACAACACGACGTTCCTCGGTGTTCCTTCTGACTGGACTCCGGGATTTGAGTTCCAGGCCCTCGATGCGTCGTACCCGAACGCGGACGCGGCGTGGGCGGCGATTCAAGCGAACCCGGGGCTTGCGATCGTCGATGGGTCCGTGATTCCGAACAACTTCGGGCCAAACTTTGGGACGTTCTCGGCGTCGGTCGGGGACACCTTCTACTACGGCAACGCCTCAGCCCCGCGGAGCATCCGGATCATCGGGATCCTCTACGAGCAGTTCGTCCGAGGGTTCTGGGTCTCGGCGGACTTCCTGAAGCAGCAGTTTTCAATCGAGGGGGCGAGCACGTTCTACTTCACCGTTCGACCCGGGGTGGACGTGACGAGGGCAGGACACGACCTCGAGCGCTACTTCGTCGCGTCCCAACTCATTACCGTGAACATCCAAGAGGTCATCAACCAAATCCTCGAGGCGACGATGGGCGTGTTCAACCTCTTGGAGGCGTACCTCGCCCTCGGCCTGATCGTCGGCATCGCGGGCCTCGGGGTCATCACGATGCGCAACGTCGTCGAGCGACGACAGGAGACCGGGGCCCTCCGCGCCCTCGGCTTCCGCAAATCGATGGTCCTGCGGTCGTTCCTCATTGAACTCTCGTTCATCGCGTTGACGGGAATCGCTTTAGGCGTCGCCCTGGGCGTCGCCCTGTCGTACGATCTCTACCTGCGTTTCTTCGCGAACCAGGCTGCCTTCGTCATCCCGTGGGAGCGGCTGCTCCTCCTCGGCGGCATTGCGTTCCTCGGCGCGGTCCTTGCGACCGCGAGCCCCGCGATCCGGGCGTCGCGAATGCCGCCGGCGGAGGCTTTGCGGAGCTTTGAGTAGCGCGGCTCGCCCCGGTTCTGAATACTTTGTGAGCCACGACTGGAATGAGCGGACCTCAGGCGAGACTCACAGATGCTGACGACGCTCACGATACGGCTTGGTTTTGACGCCGTTCGAGCGCAAGCACGCGGTAGTGCTCCGGCTTGTGGTCGAATTTGAGGTGGCACTCCTCGCTGCAGAAGTAATATGGGGTGCCCTTGTACCAGATCATCCAGTACGCGTTGTGCGGGTTCACAGGCTTCTCGCACACCGGATCGACCGCCATGGGACCCGTTCCGATGCCGCTGAAGACGCGTAATCGATATGAATGCTTCGAATCTGTGAAGTCGGGTTCCGGAAGAGCCGCAACCCAGGCGACTCGAAGAACCGGCGCCGCGCGTTTATATCCCGAGCTCTCCTTCGCAGCCCCGTGGCCGCGCTGATGCGGGTCGGCGTCATCGGGGTCGGGGCGATGGGGCAGAACCACGCTCGTGTGTACTCCGAAATCGCGGACCTCGTGGGCATCGCGGATCCCGATGTCAAAGCCGGCGGCCCGGTATCGAACCGCTTCAACGTGTCGTACTACACGGATCCGACGCACCTCTTGCGGGAGGAACTCGACGCGGTGAGCGTGTGCGTCCCGACGCAGCACCACGCGAAAGTCGCGCTTGAGGCGATCCAGGCGGGGGTGCCGCTCCTCGTCGAGAAACCGCTCGCGACGACGGTCGCGGAGGCGAATCGGCTCGTCGATGCGGCGAAACGGGCCGGCCTCACCCTCGCGGTAGGACACATCGAACGGCACAATCCTGCGACCGCGGTCGTCAAGCGGCAAATCGAAGAAGGCCAATACGGCGACTTGGTGACGGCGACGACCCGGCGTGTGAGCTCCTTTCCGGGCCGCGTCCGGGATGTCGGAGTCGTGATGGACTTGGGGGTGCACGACATCGACATCCTCCGGTACATCATCGGTTCGCCGGTGGAGAGCGTCTTCGCCCTCGGCGGTCGCAAGATCCATGAGCAGTTCGAGGACCACGCGAACGTCCTGCTCCGTTTCCGGAACGGCGTCAACGGCTTTGTCGAGGTCAACTGGCTGACCCCGATGAAGGTCCGAAAGCTCGCTCTCACATGCTTGAAGAATTTCGTCGAGGTGGACTACATCGAGCAGTCCGTGACCGTGAGCTCGAGCACCCTCGGGCCGTTGGACCCGTTCAACTTGTACCAGATTCCACTCGAGCATCATACGCAGAAAATCCACGTGAGGAAGGAAGAGCCGTTGAAACGGGAACTACAAGACTTCCTCGACGCGGTCCAGCACAAGCGGCCGCCGCTCGTCACCGGCGAAGATGCGGCAGAGACCCTGCGCGTGGCCGTCGCCGCGACGGAGTCTCATCGCACCGGAAAACTCGTCCAGCTGCTGTGAGCCGGATCAGAACTGACCTTTTCCGATGCCTCGGTACACAAAGCCCATCTTCACGACGTCCGGGCCGGCATACACGTTCCGGCCGTCCACGATCGCGTGGTGGCGCATCCCGCGGCGGAGCGCCTTCAGGTCGAGGGTCCGATACGCATCGTGGGCCGTCACGATCGCGACGCAGTCCGCGCCCTGCAACGCCGCCTTCACGTCTCGCAGGACCGCATAGCCCCGCTCGGACCGCGCGAACGGGTCGTGGATCGCGACGTCGGCGCCGCGTCGGCGGAGCTCCTGGATCATCGGTTTCGCGGGCGTGTTCCGCGTGTCGTCCGTGTTCTCGCGATACGCGAAGCCGAGGACCGCGACGCGGGCCCCCTTGATTTTCCGACCGGCGGCCGCGAGCGCTTCCTCGACGAGGCGCGCCATCCGCCGCGGCATGAAGTCGTTGACTTCGCGGGCCGTCGGGATCAACTCCGGCTTCGTCTGGATCGCGGGGGAGACGAGGAGCCACGGATCTTTCGGGATGCAGTGGCCGCCGACGCCGGCGCCGGGGATCAGCATCATGCGATACGGGCACGTGTTCACCAGTTCGCGCACGCGGTACGCGTCCACCCCGAGCTCCTCGCTGATCAACGCGACCTCGTTCGCGAAAGCGATCTGGACGTCCCAGTACGCGTTCTCCGCGGTCTTGACGACCTCCGCCGTCGTCCAGTCTGTCGGGTGGATTTCCGCTTTGACGAAGCGCGCATAGAAGGCGAGGCCCTTGCGCAGCGCGGCGCGGTCGTTCGCGCCGAGCACGCGGGGTAGCTCCGAAAGATGATGGAGGAGTTTGCCCGCGGTGAGCCGCTCCGGGCAGTGGACGAGGTGGAGATCCCGGCCCACCGTCCGTCGGGATGCCCGCTCGAGGGCGGGTCGGACGAACCCTTCCATCGTCCCCGGGGCAAGGGTCGACTCAATCGAAACGAGGGCGCCGGCCTTCAGGTGGGGTCCGACCTCAGCAATGGCGACCTTCAGTGCCTTGTACGACGGGTCATGGGTCGCCGGGTCGATCGGCGTCTCGACGCACACGGCGACGACGTCCGCATTCGATGCCGTCTGGGGATCCAGGCTTGCCCGAAGCCGGCCTTTCGCCACCTGTTCGCGGACGAGATCGTCCAACCCGGGCTCGTGACCTCGAAGGGGACTTCGGCCCGCGTTGACCGACTCCACCTTCTCCGGGTCGATGTCGATCCCGACGACGTTCGCGCCCGTCGCGGCGACCGCGGCTGCAAGGGGCAGGCCCACATAGCCTAGCCCGACGACCGCGACTCTCACGAGGCGTTCGGAAGGGACCGCCGCGCATAAAGGTTTCAATCCGATGTGCGAGTTGGAAAACGAACGCACCCGCCGAGCGACAACGCGCAAGGCTTTTGTAGCGGCAGAGGCCATGGGGACGCACTCGGCGTCTCGGAGGCGCCGACGTCGCCCGTGCGTTGCGGGAGGGAGACCATGGTTAACATTGCGAAGCAAGTTGTGCGCACGTCCTTGAACCTCACGGATCAGGACGTCCTGGGGATCGATTGCTGGAGCCACGTGACGGGGCTCGCGTCTCAGATCGCGGCGGAGGCTTACAAAGTCGGGGCCGACGCGCAGATTTCGTATCTGGATGACGGCCTCTGGCGTTCGTGGTTCGAGATGGATGAGAAATACATCGCGCGGAAGTCACCCATCGCCGCGGCGCTCGCCGAGACGATCACGGCGTACGTGAGCCTCTGGGGCCCCGAGGACCCGAGCGTCTTCGACCGATCGAAGCCGGAACGGATGGCGAAAGCCGACCCATGGATCAAGGAGATCAACGACCGGCAGAGGGAACGGAAGGTCCGCAGCCTATTCTTGGGCCTCGCGCAGGTCACGCCGCAGCGGGCTCGCAAGTACGGGGTGAACTTCGCGAAGTGGAAGCGCATCGTGAACGCATCCCTCGGTGCAGATCTGAAGCCCATCGCGGCCCATGGTCGGCTCGTCTCCAAGAAACTCGGCGGTGCCTCCGATGTCCAGATTTCCGCAGAGGGCACGGACCTCAGCCTGAGCCTGCGGGGCCGCGAGGCCATCCTCGAGGACGGAATCGTCGATGCGAACGACATCGCGCGCGGGCACCTGCAATCGTCGTTGCCGTCGGGCTTCGTCGATATCGCCCCGCTCGAGACTACCGGGGATGGCGACGTCACGTTCCCGAGCACGCCCCTCTGGGGGAAGATGATCCGCAACCTGCGGTTCACGTTCTCCGGGGGCCGCCTCGTCGACTACAAAGCCGACAAGAACGTCGAGGCGTTCGCCAACTACTTCAAAGCCTCCTCGGGAGAGAAGGACCGCATCGGCTCCCTGACCATCGGGCTCAATCCGAGAGCCTCATACCTCGGCGGTTTCGTCGACCACTTCGTTGCCGGCGCTGTGACGATCGGACTCGGAGGCAACCAGGACATCGGCGGGGCCAACCGGAGCTCCTTCGACTTCGGCGCGACGTTGCAGAAGGCGACGGTGACGGCGGACGGAATGAGTGTCGTCGAGGTGGGCAAGCTTTCGAAGTGAGGCACAGGCAACCTCTTTCGCTCATCCGGGCTCAGCTCCGTGGAGACCGCACAAATATCATTATATGCGGAGCGCCCGCTCTCACGGTCCGTGAAGATCGCGAGCGTCGTCGGGGCCCGCCCGCAGTTCATCAAAGCCGCCCCGGTCAGCCGCGAGATCCGCCAGCACAACGAGGAAATCCTCGTCCACACGGGGCAGCACTACGACGAGAACATGTCCGACGTGTTCTTCGAAGTCCTCGACATGCCGCGGCCGGATTACAACCTGGGCGTCGGCAGCGCGAGTCACGCCCGCCAGACCGCCGAGATGATGCGCGGCCTTGAAGACGTCTTCGAGCGCGAGAAGCCCGACCTGGTCCTCGTCTATGGAGACACCAACTCGACCCTCGCGGGTGCGCTCGTGGCCGCGAAGATGGGCCGGCCGCTCGGGCACGTCGAGGCGGGCCTCCGGTCCTTCAACCGCTCCATGCCGGAGGAGATCAACCGGGTCGTGGCGGATCACCTCGCGTCCCTGCTCTTCTGTCCCACGCAGACGGCGGTGGACAACCTCGCGAAGGAAGGGATCACCCGCGGCGTCCACCTCGTCGGGGACGTGATGTACGATGTCGCCCTGCAGAGCGCCCAGGCAGCCCGCTCTCGGAACATCCTCACGCGGATCGGCGTCCGCAAGGGCGAGTACGTCCTCGTCACCTTGCACCGGCCCAGCAACGTGGACGACCGGGAAGTGCTCGCGGGAATCGTACACGCGTTGGCCCGTTCGAACCGCACGGTCGTCTTCCCCGTCCATCCTCGGACGCGGAAGAACCTGGAGGCGTTCGGGCTCTGGGAGGAGCTGTGGGCGAAGGTGAAGGCGATCGAGCCCGTCGACTACCTCGATTTCATCGCCCTCCTGATGGGCGCGTCCAAAGTCGTCACGGACAGCGGCGGCGTCCAGAAGGAAGCCTACTTTTTCGGGGTGCCATGTATCACGCTCCGCGACGAAACGGAGTGGATCGAGACCGTGGAGGACGGCTGGAACGCGATCGTCGGATCGGAGCCGGAGGACATTCTCGACGCGCTCGAGAAATTCAATCCCGCGGGCACGAAATCGAAGTCGTTCGGCGACGGCCACGCGGCGGAAAAAATCGCGCGGATTCTCGACAAGTTCGTCTGATCGCCCACGCATCTTAAGACCGTCACCGGGATCGCGGGACTGTGGAGCTGGCGTCCCTCGCCGCCGTCGCCGTCATCGTCCTCGCGACCGCGTATGCGCTCGTCCGGAGGGCGCCGCTCTCCCTCGTCTATGCGGTCGCCATCCTCGCCGTGTACGCCCTCGAGGTCACCACGTCGTCCTTCGGATTCGTTCAGTCTTCCGGGGTCGTCCGGGAGCTCGGCTTGGCTTTCTTCCGAGGCGACCTGCCCGCTCCCTGGTCGTGGATCACCTTCGAGTTCGTCCATGCGTCGGAGCTCCACGTCTTCCTGAACCTCCTCGGTCTCATCCTGATCTCGCCGACGTTCGAGGAACGGGTCGGCACCTTTCGGTGGGCGATTCTGTTTTTTGCGGGCGGCGCGTTTGGAGCACTCGTCTTCGTCCTCGTCCATCTTGGCGGACCGGTCCTCCTCGTCGGGGCGTCCGCGGGGATCTTCGCGACGTTCGGAGCATACGGCCGACTCTTCCCGCGGGACCGTGTGACTCTGTTTCTCCCAATCCCGGGAATCCCGTCCCTGCCAGCCCTCCAAGTTGTCGTGCTCTTTTTGATCGTCGAGATGGTACTGAGCGCCTTCGGCCCGACCGGAATCGCGTGGGAGGCCCATGCGGGCGGCCTCCTGTTCGGATTCGCCGCGGGTCCGTTGATCCTGCGTCTGCCGCTACCGGGCGGCCGCGGTCGACTCGTACCCGTTCGCGGCCTGCGAGATCTCGCGACGACCCCGGACCTGCGCCGGCTCCTCGACGAAACGGAGCGGGCCGATCTGCCGGAAACCCGCGAGGCCTGGACCGACGCGTTCGTCCGAACCGCCCGCTGTCCAAGGTGCGGGGGACCTCTGCGCCGACGGTTCGGGCGGATCGTCAGCGAGTGCGGCTGGCGCGTCCGGCTCTAGCCATCGCAAACCCTTTTCCCCCTCCTCGCGTTCGAAGAGACCGTGGCGGCCCCGAGTGCCCTGGTCCTGCGGTGCGAGACGTGTGGCACCGAGGCTCCGCACCGCGTGCTTCGCGGCAAGATCACTGGGAAGGACGAACTCGTCTTCGAGGGTACCGTCAAGTGCCCGACGTGCGGCCACGTCTCGTCGGTCGTCATGCGCGAGCCGAAGCCGATCCAAGTCCCGCTCATCGTGTCCTGGCTCGAGAAGTCCGAGCGGACCTCCCTCGAGTTCTCGCCGGACGAGGAGGTGGCCGTCGGACAGGAGCTCGACCTCGGGGACACGCGAATCGCCATCACCGCAATCGACTCGGGCGGGCGCCGCGTGGCCGGCGTCCGAGCGAGGGATGCCGACACGGTGTGGGCGAAGCGGGTCGACCAGGTGCGCGTGAAGTTCAGCGTGAACAAGGGGAACCGCACGGTCCCGCACGAGGTCGTCGCGGCGGCGGACGAGGAGTTCGAGGTGGGAGAAATCGTGGACCTCGGAAGAGACCGCGCGGTCGTGCACCACATCCGAACCCCGCATCGCACGGTTCGCGAAGGACGGGTCCGCGCGGACGAAATTGTCCGGATGTACGGCCGCGTCGTGCGCGAGCGGACTTCCCACTGAATGACTCACGTGAAGGCGATATTCCGCTCCGTGCAAAGAGTTAAGGAAGCCCGGCTCTTCGGACCGGTTAGATGATCACCCTCCTCGGCGTCGGGCATGTCTTCGACATCGGGCGAGCGGTCCGAGCTGAGATCCTGTCTCGCCGGCCGAAGGTCGTCGCCCTCGAGCTGGATACGGGCCGGTATCAGGCGCTCATGAGCCCGCAACCTCGGCCCCGCGGCTTCTCCGTCCTCGGACTTTTGGCCCAGTTCCAAGTCCGGATCGCAAAACAGTACGGCGTTCGGGTCGGGGACGAAATGGTCGCAGCCGCGCGAGCCGCCGAGGAGGTCGGCAGCCAGGTCGCCCTGATCGACCAGGACTCGGCGGTGATCCTTCGGCGCGTGTGGCGCGAGATGTCCGGCCGGGAGCGACTGCGTCTCCTGGTTTCGACGATCAGCGGATTCTTCACACGGAGGGAACGCGTTGAGGCGGAGCTCCAGCGGTTCTACCAGGATGAACAGGCGTTCATCCGCGAGTTCGCCCGGGAGCTCCCGACCGCGAAGCGCATCCTCATCGACGAGCGGGACGCGGGCATGGCCCGCAGTCTGCGGCAACTCGCAGAGACCCGCGGGGATGTCGTGGCGGTCGTGGGCGAGGGCCACGTGAACGGGCTCCTGAGTCATCTCGAGGGTGCGCCCGTCCAGGTCGTCCACCTCGAGCAGCTGAGATCTCCGCCGCCCGCGGGCCCGAATGCCAGCGTGAACTTCTCCGTTCAACTCTGACGCTTCGGAATCCGCGGGATCCAGCGCGGCACCGAGGCGTGATAGGTGCGATATGCTTCCCCAAAGCGCGATGCGAGAGCCTGTTCTTCATGACGAATAACGAGATTGGCGGGAATCCCGAGGAGGAAGGTAATCGCGACGGCCGCGGACGAGCCGACGATGAGGGCCACGCCGAGGACGGCGAGGAAGTGCGACCCGGCGATCGGATTCCGAGTCCAAGCGTACGGGCCTGCAGTGACAAGCTGATCGGGAGGCATCACGGGATTCGGAGTGCCCCCAGCCTTCGCAAAGAGGGCGAAACACCAGACGAGTCCTATAACGCCAACGAAAAGTAGCGGGGGACCGAGGAGCCGAATGGCGAGGGAAAGTGGGCTGAGGCCGATGGCGCGATCGATTGCGAGACCCGCGAGGGGCACGCCGACGTAAAGCGCGGTAAACAAGATTGCGCTCCCGGACCAAGCCGCGATCCTCCGATCCATGAGCGCAGACAGGTGGATTCACGTTTTTCCGGGTTTGGCTTCCGGGAAGTCGCCGAAGTCGCGCGCGGCGGACCCCTCCCCCGAACCCTTAAGGGCACGACTCGGATGAGAGCTTGCGATGGCCGCCGCGGACGCCAGTAGGGAAGCCACAAACAACTTCCTCAAGGCCCACTTCCGCCGATACTACGGACAAACGAAGCCGATCCTACCAGATCGGTTTGGGCGTCGGGAGTTCGGTTTCATGTTCTGGACGGCGGGGATCGTCCAGCGGCACCTCGGATTCTCTCGTGAAGACGAACTGAAGTCCTTCCTGGCGAGTCGCGTGCCTGCTCACGTGTACTACTCGTCGGCGTACTATGATAAGCCGAACGCGTCGACGATGGAGGAGAAGGGTTGGCTTGGAGCTGATTTGGTCTTTGACCTTGACGCTGACCATCTCCCGGGTGGGAAGAGTCTGTCTTACCCGGAAATGCTTGAGGCGGTCAAGCATGGAATCGTGAAACTTTGGGACCGGTTTCTCCAGATGGAACTAGGTTTTGACGAGAAGAGAATGAGAATCGTCTTCTCTGGCGGGCGGGGTTACCACATTCACGTCTTCGACGAAAGAGTGTTGGGCCTGGGGAGTCACGAGAGGCGGGAGATCGTCGATTTCATCACAGCCAAGGGCCTCGATCCTCAATTCATCTTTCGTACAGTCCCTTTCGACAAGACCGAATTCAAAGGGTCGGTCCGTGTCAAGAAACTTCTCAAAGCGCCTTCGAGGCTAGATCCGGGATGGGCCGGCATCATCGCGGGCGGCATTGAGGAATTTCTTACCGAGCTCGAGGCAATGGATCAGAAGGCGTGCATCGATCTTCTTTCTTCGTATCCCGGGATGAACGAGGAGTTAGCAGCCTCCCTCTACGACAACCTTTTCAAGGTCCGCGTAAGCAAGCCTCGCCCGATACGAGGAATTGACAGGGTTCGTGAGGGCAAGATCGAGGCTCTCACAGACAAGAACAGGGACGCCCTTGCGAGGATTATTGTGACAATGGAGCAACTGCCACTCGATGATCGGGTGGCGATTTCGCCGGAGGAAATCCGAAAGTGGGACGAGAGGCGGCGTCGCGGCGAGACAGACGAGCCCGTAACCTCGGACATCAAGCGACTCATTCGCATGCCGTCCTCCCTGCACGGCAAGACTGGCCTCGAGGTCATCCCGATGACGCGCGACGCGATCGACGACTTCCGGCCCCTCCGCGACGCCGTGCCGAAGGCGTGGACGGACGACGCGGTGCGCATGAATCTCAAGAATAAAATCAATCTGGAGATTCGCGGCGATGCGTTTAATTTGGCAGCTGGGGTAAACGACGTTCCGCAGTTCCTGGCCATCTTCCTCGCGGCCAGGGGACTCGCCAGCGTCGTTCCAGAGGCCTAGTCCCCCATGCATGGGTACCAAGAGCGCATCCAGGGAGCGGACCGAGTCCTGCGAATCCGCCGCATCCGAAAGGTCGTGTTCGCCGGCCTTCTCGCCCTCACCGTCGTCCTCATCGCCGCGCGGCTGGGCGGGGACGGCGCGAGCCTGAAGCCGTTCTTCTTGCCGGTCAACGGGATCCTTGAGGTCTCCCTCGTCATGGGCCTGGTGGCCTCGATCATCGGCCTCTCCCTGCGATACCTCGAGATCCGGAACGCCGGACGGGACAATCAGCGGTTCCTGATGGCCAAGTCCTCCATGACCCGGGCGGTTCGGACCGCAGGGTTCGCAGTCGGGGTCGCTGTCGCGTTGCTGCTCGCGATCACGCCCATCGTCGCCGCGTCCCTATTCTCGGACCCACTCCAAGTCGTCCGGGTAAACGCCTCGAGCACCGAGGTCGTTTCGTTCACGAGCCCGGATTCTCTCGGCGTCACCTTCGTGACGCAGGCCGTCGTGTCCGCGACGGCCGGGAACTTCTCCGTCGCCGTGGTGCGGGACAACGTGACCCTGAACACCGTGCTGCTCACCGGCCCGAATTCAGTCGTATTGGACATCGAACCAACGATGTGGGCTGCGTACGCGGACTGGTCCATTGTCTTCCGGAACCGAGATCCTCTCCTCGGCTACGTCAGGTTCGTCCTCCAGAAAGGGGTGGTCCCCACCCTGTTCTCGACCGTCCCATTCCTCGTCTTCCTGTACGCCGGGGCGCAGGTCGGATGGTGGGTCCTCCTCCGCCCGATCCGCGAGCGGACTCGAGAATCGAGCCGCCACGCTATCCGGGAACTCGACGCGGGAGAACGCTTCTACGACCCGTCGATGTCGGCCGCGGACGGGGCGCCGATGGAAACCCCCAAGGCGGTAACGAAGAGTTTCGCGTCTCCGCCCCCGCCGCCGCCCGTGCGCCCGGAACCCCCTCCGCCTCCGACGCCCGCCCCCGCGGCTCGTCCAGTGAAACCCGAGCCGCCGAGGCCCGCCCCACGCCCGGTCGTTCGAGAGCCGGAGACGGCCGATAGCCTCGTCCGAAAAGCCGGCGGACTCGTGGCGTCGGGCTCGTTCGAGGTCGGGCTCGCGGCGTTCGAGAACGCACTGCGATTGGAACCGGGGCATGTCCTCGCGCTCCAAGGCAAGGCGACGTGCCTCCTTCGACTGAACCGGCGGTCGGAGGCGTTCGACGTATACGAGCGGATCGTCACGAGCTACCCGAAGAACCTCGAGGCGCACCGAGCGTTGGTCCGCCTCTACGCGGAAGACCGTCGGTGGCGCGAATGCCTCGAACGGGTCGAGAATCTTCTCCGAGTTCGGCCGAACGATCCCGCGGGCCTCGAGATGAAGGGAGACGCCCTCTCGAATCTGGGCCGTCGACCGGAGGCGCTGGCGGCCTACGAGGCGGCTGCCGCGGTCGATCCCGCGAACGAGAATCTGCGGCAGAAGATCGAAGAGGTTCGCGTGGACGTACCGGGACTGCTGAGCCGCGCACTGATTGGAAGCGCGAGCGGCAACTACCGGCAGGCGCTCGCCTCGTTCGACGAAATCCTCGAAGTTGAGCCGAGCAACGTGAACGCTCTCATCGGCAAAGCGGTTGCGTATCGTAGAAGCGGGAAACCGCAGGAAGCGTTGAACTGCCTCGATCTCGTGCTTGGCGTGCAGCCCGTCAACGCGTCCGCGATCCTCAACCGCGGGAACATCCTCCTGGAGGAAGGCGACCACGAGGGAGCGCTCGAGGCGTTCGATCGGCTCACCCAACTCTATCCGAACGACGAGGAGGCGTGGGCGGCCCAAGCCGAGGTCCTCGTGAAGATGGGGCGGGACGACGATGCACAGCGGGCGTTCACGGAGGCGCTCAAGGTGAGCCCCGGGAACGAGGCGATCCAGCGGAGGATTTTGGAACTCGCGGCGGCGAAACTGGTCGAAGGCGACATCATTCAAACCCTTCTGTCGATCAAAGGCATCGGCGGGGCGCGGGCGAAAGCGTTGTTCGATGCGGGCTTCAAGACCGCGGAGGACTTCGCCAAGGCGACGCCGAAATCCCTGATGGCGGTGAAGGGCGTCACCCGGAAGGTTGCGGAAGACCTCGTGGAGCACTTCAAGTCCGCGCTGGAGCCGAAGGCCGCGCAATGAACCGGCTTGGGTTCGATGGGACCACACTTCCACGGCCAAGTTTTTAAGTATCGCGGTCCCTTGCCACGCCGTCTCGATGAAAGCCTTTCGGATCAGCGGCCGCTTCCGCATGGGCCGCGCGTGGCAGCCGTTCTCGAAGGAACTCGCGGCCGCCGACGAAGCCGCGGCCCGCGAGAAGCTCCTGTCGATCTTCGGGAGCCAGCACGGGGTGCCCCGGAAGTACATCGCGATTGCGCAGGCCAAGGAGATTCCCGCGGACCAGGTCGAGGATCACGTGGTCCGGTACGAGCTGGAGGCGCGCAAGTGAGCGCAGGCGAAACGGAACTCCGCCGGGGGATCGCCGTCCTGGATCAATACCGGGCGAACATTGAGACGCTGGCCCAGCAGCAAGAAATCATTCGCGTCTCGCTCGAGGAGCACCTGAGGGCGCGCGAGACCCTCGTGCGCTATCAGGAGGCGGGCAAGGCCGCCGAGATCCTGGTGCCGATCGGGGCGAATTCCTTCCTCGCCGCGCAGTCGCGGGAGGTGGACAAGGCGTTCGTCTCGATCGGGTCGGACCTCCTCGTGTACGACGACACGGCCAAGCAGCTCGAGCGGCTGGATTCGCGCATCAAGTCGATCACGGAAGCGGCGAACGCGATCGGCCAGCGGCTCGGACAGCTGCAACGGCGCGCGGAAGCCCAGGGCGAGGCGGTGCAGGACCTGTACGACCGTCTTCAAGGACGCTTCGCGGCGGGCGAGCGGAGCTAGATGTTCAAGTCTCTCCGGGAACGGCTCGGCGGGTGGAAGCAGAAAGCCGAGGCTGAAGTGACCGCGGAGGCCATCGGCGAATCGGGCCGTAAGATCAAGGAGGACAAGCTCGAGGAAATCTTGTACGACCTGGAGATCGCGCTCCTCGAATCGGACGTCGCTTTCCCGGTCGCGAAGGAGATCGTCGACCGCCTCGCGGACGATCTAAAGGGGAAGCGAATCACCCGGGATGTGAGCCTCGAGGCAGGCGTCGAGGGGGCCCTCCGGGACGCGATCACGAAGGCGCTCTCCGTGCCCCCCTTGGACTTCTTCGGGCTTCTCGAGAAGAGCCCGCGGCCGTTCGTCGTGATGTTCGTCGGCGTGAACGGCACGGGCAAGACGACGACGATTGCGAAGCTCGCCTACCACATCCAGAAGAAGGGGTACACGTGCGTCGTCGCCGCGGCCGACACGTTCCGCGCCGGAGCCATCGAGCAACTCGAGAAGCATGCGGAGGCGGTCGGGTTCAAGTTGATCAAACACAACGCGGGCGCGGACCCCGCCGCGGTCGCCTTCGACGCGGTGGAGCACGCCCGGGCCCGGGGGCGCGACGTCGTGTTGATCGACACCGCGGGGCGGATGCAGACGAACCAGAACCTGATGGACCAGATGAAGAAGATCAAGCGGGTTTCGAAGCCGAACTTGATCCTGTACATCGGGGACGCCCTCGCGGGGAACGATGCCATCGAACAGGCGAAACAGTTCCACGAGGCGGTCGGGCTGGACGGGATCGTCCTCACGAAGATCGACGCGGACGCGAAGGGAGGCGCGGCGCTCTCGATGGCCAAGACGATCGGGAAGCCGGTCGTCTTCGTGAACCTCGGCCAGACGTATGAAGACATCAAACGGTTCAACGTGAAGTGGATGGTGGACCGGATGCTCGGAGAGGCGTAGGATGAGTTTTCGCGATCTCCTGGAGAAAGGGCAGATCGCGGAATTCCCGGCGCTCCAGCTCGCCCTGGGGGCGATCAAGGGACACATCGACCGGATCACCGTCGCGTCCCTCGGGACGGGGGGCTCGAAGGAGGAGTTCCCGCTCCTCGAGATCCTGGGCTCGCCGACGGAATATCGACTACGATTGTTGGAGGACTCCCCGGAGTACCTCGACTGGCTGAACTCCGCGTTGCTGTGCGCGGGCTTCGTCGAACCGGTCGGGCTCACGGCCATCGCGCGCCGCCTCGCCGAGTACGAGGACATCATCCTCGGGGTCGACACGAACATCCTGTACGCGTCGATCCTGGGGGAGCACCTCCTCGACGAATTTCACCGGATCCACGTGCGGCCGTACAAGGAGAGCATCAACTGGATTCTCCTGGTGATCCCGGGCGTCGTGATGAAGGAACTCGAGAACGCCGCGAACATGAAGAAGGGAAGCCGGCTCTCCCATGCAGGCCGCCGAGGCTACCGGGCGTTGCAGGAGATCACGACCCTCAAGCGCACGGAAGGTTACCAGGGCCTCAGCGTGCTCGTCGTCGGCCCCACGAATCCGGAGCAACTGCACCTGTCGCCGGATGGGCTCACGATCGTCAACGCGGATTCGATGATCCGCGATCAGTTCAAGGCATTCCTCCGGGGGATCGACTTCCGGAAAGGGGTGTTCTTCCTCACCATGGACAAGACGAACGCATCCCTCGCCGCGGCCGAGGGCCTCACGGCGCTGCGGATCCAGTACCCGCGACGGTTGCGGAAAGGGGAAGAGCTCGCGATGTTGCCCGAGGGGTCCGTCCTCCTCGCCCGCCTCGTGTATGAGCTCGCGGTGGAGTTCGGAACGGTGCGGGTGACGTGGGAAGACCACGGACCGCATTACATCGACTTGGAGGGCTCGTGGACCTGGAAGTCAATGGAGCACTGGGAAGCTTGGCAACTCCTTGGGTCGGACCTGGACCCGGGATTCCACAAGGCGCTCAACCGCTATGTGGACGGCGCGTTCGACGCCCGGCGTTTCGTCCGGGAATGGCAGAAGCTCGCGGAAATCCTCGCCGAGTGATCATTCCGTTCGCGGGACCCAGCCGACCCGCTTCCGCGCGAGCCAAATGAGGTTCTCCGTTGCATCGCGGGTGCTCCGGATCTTCTTCGTTCCGACGCGCGGACGGTAGTCGATCGGAATCTCCAGGAACCGGAATCCCGCACGCAGGACCTCGAGCTTCAACTCTTCCGAGAACGCCATGCCATCGTGGACGAGGCGCAGCCGCGGGAGGATCGACCGTCGGAACGCCCACATGCCAGATTGGGAGTCCCGAATCGAGCTGTCGTACAGGCGGCGGAAGGCGAGATTCAGGATTTCGTTTCCCACTCGGTGCATCCCCGACATCGCGTCGGCCGCGAGCCCGGTGATGCGATCCCCCGAGACGAAGTCCGCGCGATCCTCGGCCAGCGGGAGGAGAAAGTCTGGGAACCGATTCGCCGGGTACGTCAAGTCTGCGTCCAGCGTCGCGAGATACGTCCCCCGCGAAGCCGCGAACCCCGTCTTGTACGCCCGGCCGTAACCCCTGCGCGGCTCCACGACGACCCGGGCTCCCTTCCCCGTCGCGATGTCCCTCGTGCGGTCCCGTGAATCCGTGTCGACGATCACGATTTCGATGTCCCGTCCGCGGAACGCCACGAGGACTTCATCGAGGACCGCCCCAATCGAGGCCTCTTCATTCATCGTCGGAATGATGACGGAGACCTCGGGCACCGGCGCGCCATGCTGGGTAGCCCGCATAAGTGTTTCGCGCTCACGCGGGCAACGGCTTCCCGAACAGTTTGTAGCCGACGTATCCGAGGAGCGCGGCGCTGAGCCGCAGCAGGGACCAGAACGTGGTCTTTTGCCGCAGCATCCGTCCGGGGCGGTACCGGCTCCAGAGGGCGCCGTGCTTCAGCGTGAGCTGCTTCCGACCGGCTCCGTTCCATACTGCTTGCCGAAGAAAGTCGTACACGGAATCGCGGGTCCGATGGTACACGATGGCACCCGCGCGGAACGCAATCGGATGGCCCGCCCGCACCGCACGGATGTTCAGGTCGATGTCCTCCGCGGTCACAAACCATTCGTCGAAGCCGCCGATTTCGTCGAGCACTCGTTTGCGGTAGGCGAGGTTCGACGATGGATACGTAACGTCGGTGCCTTCGACAATCAGCTCGACGCGTTCGAGTTCTTCGAACGGTCGGTAGCCGATCTGAATGGTACGACCCGCGACGACGTCGTGTCGATGGAGGCCCTCCACCAGCTCCTTCAGCCAAAACGGATTCGCAATCGCGTCGCCGTCGATGAACGCGACGGCCTCGCCCTTCGCCTTGCGGATTCCGAAGTTTCGACCCGCGCCCCGCGTCCCTCCGGAAATGTACAGATGGACGAAGTCGTACCGCTTCTCGTATTGCTTCACCACGTCCCGGGTCGCATCCTCGCTGTGCGAATCGACGACGATCACCTCGAGGTCGGGCTCTTGGACCACGAGACTGTCTAAGAGGGCCGCGATGTTCCTCGCCTCATTGCGGACCGTGGTGACGACACTGACGAGCAACGCGGCTCGTAACGGAGCCGCGATAATGATGGTTTCGACCGTTACATCTCTGCGGGACTATCTTTATTATCGCCGCTCGCTACTCGTGCGTCCGCCCGCATGGCCCGCATCGTCACGATCATCGGAACCCGCCCCGAAATCATCAAGATGGCGCCGGTGGTCAAGGCCCTTGACGCGTTGGATCACGAGCACGTCCTCGTCCACTCGGGGCAACACTACGACCTGATGATGGATCGCATCTTCTTCCGAGACATGGACCTGCGGGAGCCGGACCATCAGTTCGAACTCAAGGGACAGGAGCCGCATGTGCAGGTCGCGACGACGATGCGGCAGGTCGCCCCCGTCGCCAAAGAGGCAGACCTCGTGATCACCCACGGGGACACGAACACGACGGTCGCGGGCGCCCTCCTCGCGAACAAGTTGGGCCGCCCACTCGCACACGTCGAGGCGGGAATCCGATCGTTTGACAAGACCATGCCGGAGGAGATCAACCGAATCATCGCGGACCAACTCTCGAACATGCTGTTCGCGCCCACCCCCGTCTCGCGGGAAAATCTTCGACGCGAAAACGTGACGGACGGCGTTCACGTCGTCGGGAACAGCGTGATTGACGCGCTTCTGCAGAACATCGCCATCGCGGAGAAGCGCTCGGACCTACTGTCCCGACTCGGGCTCAATCCGGGTGGCTACCTGCTCCTCACATTCCATCGGGCGGAGAACGTAGACGTGAAGGAGCGACTCGCACGCGGGCTTGTCGCGTTCGAGGCCGCGGCCCGGGAGGCGCGCCTGCCCATCGTCTTCCCGATTCATCCGAGGACCGCGAAGCGACTCCGCGAGTTCGGCCTCGAAAAACGCGCCGCGAGCGCCGCATCTTTGCGGCGAATCGAACCCACCGGATACCTCGACATGCTGATGCTCGAACGAAGCGCGGCCCTCGTAATGACCGACTCAGGCGGCCTCCAGGAGGAGAGTTGCTTCTTCCGCGTCCCGTGCGTGACGCTGCGGGAAAACACGGAACGACCGGAGACCCTCGAGATCGGTTCGAACGTCCTCGCTGGGACCGATCCGGAACGGGTCCGAGACGCCGTCCGTCGGCAGCTCGATGCGAAACGGGAGTGGCCGAACCCGTACGGGGACGGAACGACCGGAAAACAGATTGCGGAGCGCGTGGCGGCCCATCTGGGATGACATGCCAGCCCGCGTCGTCTTCGTCCGCTCGAAGAGTCCCGCAGGGATGGAGCCGAGGCTCGCGAAGGAGGCGACGAGCCTCGCCCGGGCGGGCTATGAGGTCCACGCGATCCTCTGGGATCGGACCCGCTCCTTTCCCGGCCACGAAATCCGCGACGGAATTCGGATCCATCGATACCGCCTGGCGGCGCCAGAAGGGACACCCGGCCTCGCACGCCGCTTGCCGCGGTGGCAGTGGTTCGTCCTCCGGAAAGCCGCGCGACTTCGACCCGACGTCATCCATGCGGTGGATCTCGATACCGCATGGGCGTCCCGGGCCGCCGCGCGCATCACGGGGGCGAGACTCGTCTATGACGTATTCGACTTCTATGCGGACATGATCACGGCCGACGTCCCGCCGACGCTCCGCGAGCGGCTCGCCGTCGCCGAGCGGCGCATGATCGAGCGCGCGGACCTCGTGATTGTACCCGACCTCCGGCGCCAAGCGCAGTTCCGCGGCGCCCGACCTCGGAACATCGTCGAAATCATGAACGTGCCGGAGGATCGGCCTCTCCCCGCCAAACCCGACCCCGAATTCACCGTCTTCTACGGTGGAATGATCGCGAAGGATCGCGGACTACTCGATCTCCTCGCAGCCTGCGAATCGACCGGAGCGAGACTCATCGTCGCGGGACACGGCCCTGACGAGTCGGTGCTCCTCCCGCATCTGGAGTCGTCCCCGGCAAGCATGTTCCTCGGAACGGTTCCGTATGACGAAGTCCTGCGACGGACAGCCGCCTCGCATGTGGTCGCAGCGCTCTACGATCCAATCGTACCGAACAACCGCTACGCCGCGCCGAACAAGGTGTTCGAGGCGATGATGTGCGCCAGGCCCGTAATCACCTCGGACGGCATCGCGATCGCGGACCTCGTGCGTTCGGTCGGCTGTGGCGTCGTGGTCCCGTACGGGGACCGACCCGCACTCCAGAGGGCCCTCGAACAACTAATGCTCTCGCCCGCGGAGTGCGACCGACTGGGCGCGCGCGGCCGCACCGCATTCGAGTCCGGGTACCAGTGGAAGACGATGGAGGGGCGCCTGGTGAGAGCCTACGGAATGTTGCTCGGACCGCGGGCGCCTGCGGGCTCTGGTCCCAAATCGATCGGATGAACGCGACCTGTGGCATAGCCCAGCATCTGGGCTAAGTCGATTGCAAGACCGACGAGAATCGAGTATGGGACTTGGGAGTATAAGCCCCGATGGAGGACCTTTCGCACGCGGTAGAGCGCGTAAGCAACTCCCCCGGCGAGCACCGCGAGCCACCCGAGCGGCCACCAGAATCCCAAGGCGATGAAAACGACGCCGAGGGCATAGATGACGTAGACCCGAACGTAGTGCGTTTGTGGCGCGCCGAGCAGCCGAGCGCGACCGTCGGAACTCGCGTACTGGCGATACGTCCGGAACGCCTCCCGAACTGTCGAGGGCGTCCAGCACCGGACGACCGCTCGGCGTTCGAAGACGAAGCGCAGCCCGGCCCGGCGCATGGCCAATGCGAGGAAAGTATCTTCCGACGTGATGAGCCGCTGCTCGTATCCACCGACACGGTCCCATGCAGCCCTCGTGAAGGCGATACTCCGCGACGCGGGGACGAACCGGTCCGGGTCAATCTCTTCGAGCGAGTACACCGTCATCCGTCCCATCGCCCGCTCCCGCGGCGTTGCGCCGATCGGCTCGTACCACCCCGCCACCACGTCGGCCTCGCCGCGCACGAGGGGGTCGCTAATCCGTTCGAACCAGTGGGGTTCGAGCACGTTCACGTCGGTCACGGCGATCACATTGGCGTCGGCGACTTGGATTGCGGCGTTTCTGCCGAGGGCGCGGTTCCCGGCGACGATCTCCCAGTGCAGGGGGAGGCGAGTCGCCGCGGCGAAATCGTGCAGCATCTCCTGGGTCCCATCGGTCGAGCCGCCGTCCGTGATCACGATGACGTCCGGGATCCGGCTCTGGGCTTCCAACGAAGCGAGGAACTCGCGGATATGCCGCGCTTCGTTGAGGACCGTCGCGACGATCGCCGATCGCACGCGCCGTCATTTCTCCGGGTCGCTTAAACGGTTCGTCCCGATAGACTCAAGACAGGTCGGCCCGGTGCCGTGCCCGTGGGCGTCCGGAAGGCGGTGTTTCTCCTCCAGACGGACCCGTACCTCCCGAAGCCGGTCCTCAGGGCGCTACGCGAGGCCGAGGCGCTGAAGCGCGCGGGATGGGACGTCTCCTTCGTTTCGTGGATCAAAGGCACACTGCCACCGAACGCGCCATCGGATCCGTATCCGACCCGCCGGGTGAACGCGCCGGTGCCGCCGCTCGGTACGTCGTTCGTGCGGCGCGCGCTCGCCTATAATCGCGTGACGAAGCGGCTGTTCCGAACCTGCGTGGACGAGAAACCCGATCTCATTGTCGCCCACGATTTCGAGGTCCTGCGAGCCGGCGCGATGGCGAAGCGCTGGACGCGCAAACCGTTGATCTACGACAGCCACGAGGATTGGCCCGCCCTCATCGCGGAGAACTCCGCCCGCGAGGCGCGGATTGCGAAAGCCGAGGAGAGACGCCTCTGCCGCCGTGTGGCCCATGTGATCACCGTGAGCGAGCCCATTGCAGACAAGTTCCGCAGGATGAAGAAAGACACGACCGTCCTCTACAACGCCCGACCGGAGTCGGAGATTCGCCTCGCGGATCGCGAAGCGAGCCGTCGGTCCTTCGGATATGGCGTCGACGATTTCGTCGTTGGCTTTGCCGGGGCGCTCGCGAGTGGCCGTGGACTCGAAATCTTACTGGGCGCTTTACCGACGCTTCCGGTATCCACAAAGGCACTGATTGTCGGAGGGCCGGACGAGGAAGCCCGGCGCCTCCGGGCTTTGGCCCAGGCCGAGGGCCTTCAAGACCGCGTTCGCGTAGACGGATACCGAGCGTTCCGCGAGCTGGCTCCATACTACGCCTCGATGGACGTCGGGGTCATCCTCCTCGACCGCCGGCCGAACCACGAGCGGGCCCTCCCAAACAAGTTGTTCGACTACCTGGCCCACGGCGTCGCAGTAATCGTACCCGATTACCCCGCGATGGCGCCAATTGTCCTCGAAGGCCCGTGCGGATGGACCGTGCCCGACGTCCAATTGGAGGCCGTCTCCGCGATCCTCCGAGAGGCCCGTGCCTCCGGGGAAGCGAGGGCCCGTGGGAGGACCGGGCGAGAGGCTTACGTCCGGAAGTACTCATGGGACCGCCAGGAAGAACGGTTCCTCCAAATCGTTCGCGTCCTGACGGAGGGTCACGCCGCGTGAAGCGACTCCAGATCGCTTTCGTCGCGAGCTCGGATTCAACGTTCATCCAGCGGGATCGCGAGCTGTTACGACGGTTCGCCGCCGTGCGGGACGTGCGCTGGACCGGAATTCGGAGCATCCCCCGGCTCGCCTGGGCCGTGATGAGATCCGACGCCGCCTTTGCGTGGTTCGCGTTGGACCATGCGTACGGCGCCTGCCGTCTCGCCCGCCTCTTCCGCCGCAAGAGTTTCGTCGTCGTCGGAGGGGTTGACGTCGCGAACGTACCGGAGCTGGGATATGGTGCCCACATCGATCCAAGAACCGCGGCTCGAAGCCGGTACGCCCTCCTCCACGCGGATCGGATCCTCGTGGTCGACGATTCCCTGCGGGAAGAAATCGCGCGGAATGCGGGCGTCCGGAGGCCGGAGATCGTGACCGTCCCCCTCGGCTTCGACACGGACTTCTTCTCTCCGGATGGCGGTCCTCGTCAGGATGTCCTCACGGTGGGCTACGTTACGGACGTGAACCTCCGTCGGAAGGGACTCGAGACGTTCGTGAAGGCCGCCCGTTCGCTTCCCGACTTGTCATTCGTCCTCGTCGGAGCGACACCGAGCTCGGCCACCGATCGTCTCCGCGAGATATCCCCCGAGAACGTCCGGCTCGTCCCTCCGCTCTCCGTTCGCGACCTCCTCGAGGCGTACCGACGAGCCCGCGTTTACGTTCAGGTCTCCCAATACGAGGGACTCCCGAGCGCTCTGGGGGAGGCCATGGCCTGCGGCTGCGTCCCGGTCGGGACGCGAACCGCCGGAATCCCGACCCTGGTGGGCGACACCGGTTTCTACGTCGAAGTCGGAGATGTCGAAGGCACGGCAAACGCAATTCGGGCCGCATACAAGAGTCCGAAGGGAACCATCGCACGTGACCGAATCGTCGAGAGGTTTTCCATCGAACGACGGAGGCGCGCCCTCCAGGGACTCGTCGAGGGCGTTGTCCGGGCCTAGGTTTCCGCCGATTGGATCCATTCCCACGTCCGGCGCAGGCCGGTCTCGAGGTCGACCTCCGGTTGCCAGCCGAACGCTCGACGAATCCGACGTGTATCCAAGACGCAGGCCGGCTCATCCCCGGGAAAGGCGGGCGCCCGAAGCGGTTCGAACCGATTGCCGATGACTTTGGCCATCGTAGCGAACAATTCGCGGATGGACGTGCCGCGGCCCGATCCGACGTTGAACACGTGGTCCTCGGAGGAGCGGAGCACGGCGATCGCCGCGGATGCCGCGTCCGTCGCATAGAAGAAGTCTTTCACCGTCGTTCCGTCTCCATAGAGAGTTGGACTCTTCCCGCCGCGGAGAAGGCCGAAGACGACCGCGACGACGCCCATTTTCCCGGCCGGATCCTGACGCGGGCCGTACGGGTTCCCGTATCGGAGCACGGCGTAGTCCAGCCCGTAGAGTCGTTGCGCGGCCGCGAGGTGAGATTCGATCGCGATCTTTGTGGCGGCATACGGGCTCCCGGGCCGAAGCGGAGCGTCCTCGGGAACCGGCAGTCGATCCGGCTTCCCATACACGGTTCCTCCGGACGATGGGAAGACGATTTTCTCGACCTTCGCCCTGTGACACGCTCGCACGAGCCGGAGCGTCCCAACGAGGTTCTGATTGTCGAGTTCCGGGTCCTCGATCGAAGTCTTCGGAATGGTGGTGGTGGCGTAATGAAAGACATAGTTGCAACCCCGCATGGCGTCTTCAAGGGCATGCGCGTCCAGCATGCTCCCACGGAGGAACTGGACGCCCTTCCAGGCCGTGGACAATTCCGCGGCCGGCGGCCGGAGGTCCAAGACGCGGACCTCGTGGCCTTCGGCGAGCAGCGCATCGACGACGTGGCTCCCGAGGAATCCAGAGCCTCCGACGACGAGAGACCGGACCACGGAATCCACCGACACCGGGCGCAATTGAGGCGCGGAAGATAGCTCTTTGCAGAACCTTCACACACGGCATCTGCAACCGAGGTCCGTTCTTCGAACTTCCGGGCGGGTCCAGGGACAGTTCGGGAATCGACGGGTCCCATCTCCACTGGCGCGGACCAGGATTGACCATGGCGAAGGCTGCGCGCAATCCTTAAGGGCGCCGCGCAAGTTCCGGACGGAGGTACTGTCGCAATCGATGACGCCTCGGCTCTCCGAGGGATCGTCGCCGGTATGGCCCCGGTTCTCGGGTGGCGACGTGATGTCGGAGAAACGCTTGCATCCGACCCTCAGCGACCGAAACTACCTCCATCTCGCCCCCATCACCCACGTCATCGAGGCGACGGTCCGCTCCGGACTCGAAGGTACCGCACTCAGAGTCCTCGATATCGGATGCGGATCAAAGCCTTACGCTCCGGTGTTCGCCGCTCGATGCGAGTCGTATGTCGGAGTCGACATCGGGCCGCCGTCCTCGGCCGACGTCCTCTCCGCCGGAGAACGATTGCCGTTTCGCGAGGGCAGCTTTGACGTCGTCCTATGCACGCAAGTGCTCGAGCACGACCCGCACCCGGAACAGACCGTCCTGGAAGCCTACCGGGTCCTCGTCCCCAACGGCACTCTCATTCTCTCGACCATCGGAGTATGGTTCAAGCACGGCAAGGTCGACTACTGGCGCTGGACCGACGACGGACTCAGGAGAATCTTGCGCCCTTTCCGGATGATCAACATCTATAATTGCGGCGGGCAGTACAGCGCGCTCTTTCAGATCCTCAATCTCTATGCGGATCCCCTGCCGGTCGGCCGGAGGCTCTTCTACCTGGTGAGCAACCTGATGGGACTGGCTCTTGACCGGGTCTTGCCCGCACAGAATCTGATCGTGAATTACGTTGTCGTCGCTCGGAAGTGACGAGAGCTGTGCGAGCGGGTGAACGAATGAACGCGTCGGCAAACGAGTCGATTGTATCCGCCGACCTCCGCCACCGGAACTACGATTACGGACGGTATGAAGGCCGAGACTGGCGATTCTTCGAGCCCATGCTCGCCCGGATGCATCCCGTGCCTCCTGTCCTCGACCTCGGCGCCGGGCTGGGCCTCTTCCTCGAGTGCTGCCGACAGCACGAGGTCCCTGCGATCGGCATCGAGCTCTCGCGGGAAGGCATACGGGCGGCGGCCGGACGGGGACTTTCGATTGTCCGAGGCGACATCACCCAGCCTCTACCATTCCGAGACGCTGTGTTCGGCTCCGCGTTAGCCCATCACGTGCTCGAGCACGTGTCCCTGGAGGAGGAACGCCTCATTCTGAAAGAGGTCCGTCGGACCCTTCGGCCGGGCGGATTCCTCTTCGCCGTGTCCCCGAACATTCACCATCCTCAGGCGAGGGACGACCCCGACCATATCAACCTCTTCACCCCTCACGAACTTGCCGTCGAGGCGCGTGCGGCGGGCTACACTCGCGTAGCCCTTGGCACGAACTTTTGGCGGCAGTTCTGGGAGCCGAAAATTCATCTGGGTGAGGTCGGAGCCGTACTTGCGGGCTTGTTGTGGAAGCTTGCCCCGATCGACCGGTTCGCGGGAAGCGCGTCGGTCCTAGCCTGGAAATAAACTGTGAGCGCTAGCTACAAGACCGTGACCGCGGTCCCGCGCGCTAGTAAGGAATTACCGACCTACGAGACGCAGTTTGTCAACGCGCCGGTCCTTCCCCGCTACGCTTTTATAGCCATTACCTCTTTTCGCGTGTCCGTCTGACTCTCGTCGGACGCCAGAAGGATATAGATGGGATGGGTAGTTGCAGGCTCCCTCAGCGCTGACCTTCCCCCACGAAGGTGACGACGTTGTTTCTGAAACAAATTGAAATGGAGAACTTCAAGTCGTTCGGGCGAAAGATCTCGGTCCCGTTCCTTCAGGGGTACACGTCGATCACGGGACCGAATGGCGCCGGGAAGAGCAACATCGCCGACGCGATCCTGTTCGTCCTCGGCCCGAAGAGCTCGAAGGCGATCCGCGCCGGCAAGCTGACGGACCTCATCTGGAACGGCGGCAAGGACAAGAAGGCCGCCGACTCATGCCAGGTGAGCCTCTTCTTCGACAACTCGGACCGCCAGATCCCCGTCGAGGCCGACGAGGTGAAGCTCACCCGGTACGTCGGGCTGAGCCCCTCCGTGGAAGGGGGGTACAATTCGTATTTCTACATCAACGACCGGAAGTCCTCGCTGTCCGAGTTCGACTCCCTGCTCGCCCACGCTCGGATTTCCGCGGAAGGCTACAACCTCGTGCAGCAAGGGGACGTCCAGCGAATCGTTTCGATGTCCTCGATCGATCGCCGCCGCGTCCTCGATAACATCGCGGGGATCACGAAATTCGATGACGACATTGCCCAGGCGGAAGGCAAGCGCCGGGAGACGGAGGAGAACCTCGATCGAATCCGGATCATCCTCGAAGAGATCGACCGGCAAATCAAGCAGCTCGAGGCGGACCGCGACGGGGCCATGAGATTCAAAGACCTCAACGGACGACTCACGACCGCGAAGGCGCAGCTCGCGTACAAGAACCGCGAGCTGATCGAGCGGCAGATCGTCGGGACGAAAGAACAGATTGCAAAGCACGAGGCCGACAAGGCGAAGCTGGAAGGCCAGAAGGCCGAGCTTCGGAAGCTGCTCGACGCCGCGGTCGCCCGCCTGAGCGAACTCGAACAGGAGATGGCGGACCGGGGCGGCGAGGAAGCGAAACAACTCAAGGAGAAACTCGATGGGCTTCGAATCCAGCGCGCCCGCGCGGCGGACGGGATCGAGACCTCGAAGGAAGCGCTGAAACAGATTCGCCTCGATACCGGGGATGCAAACAAGGAGCGCGCCAAAGTCCAGAGGGAGACGGACGCGCTCGCGCGAGAGCGGACAAACGTCGAGGGGCGTGTCGGCGAGCTCGACGAGCAAATCAAGGGCGCCGATAGAGACCTCCATGAAGTCGACGAACTCGCATCGAAAAGCGACGCAAAGGTACTCGGAATCCAAAAGCAGATCATCGCACTTAACAACGAGATCGACCAAACCGAGGAGAGGCTCAAAGGGATCGTCCTCGAGGGCGACCGCACGAAGGAAGCGATGGGCCGCCTCGAGTCGGAGATTTCCCAGATCGAGGAATCCCGGAAACAGTACCAGGTCGAGTTCGACGACACCGACTGGCAGCTGAAGGAGCTCCGGTCGTCCACGAAGGAGTCCGGGAAGAGCCTAGAGAAACTCCAACAGGAATTTCACGAGAAACGCGCAGAAGAAGGGAAGCTCGCGAAAGAGCAGGCGGAATTGCAGACGGCGATCCTCAGCCTCACCCGCCAGTACGCCCAGCTCAAGGCCGAATCGGACGTCGCGGAAAACATGAAGCGGGGATACACCGCCGCCGTGACCGCGATCCTGGAATGCCGCGAGACCGGGTCCATCAAAGGCATCCATGGCACCGTGGCGCAACTCGCCCACGTCGATCCACAGTACGAGACCGCCATCGTAACCGCCGCGGGCGCCCGAATGCAGGCGATCATCGTCGACGACGACACCGTGGCGGCTCAGTGCATCGACTTCCTGAAGAAGCGCAAGATCGGCCGCGCGACGTTCCTGCCCCTCAGCAAGATGCTGGTCGGCAAGCCGAGGGGCAAAGCGATCCTGGTGGCGAAGGAGTGCCTAGGATTCGCGATCGACCTCTGCCACTTCGACGAGAAGTATCGGGACGCGTTCTTCTACGTCTTCGGGGACACGCTCGTCGTCCAGACACTCGACGAGGCCCGGAAATGGATGGGCGGCGTCCGCCTCGTGACCGTCGGGGGCGAGTTGATCGAGGCCTCCGGGGCAATGATTGGCGGCGACATGGAACGCTCCACAGTCAAGTTCGGGCCGAGCGCCGCGAGCGAGATGGAGAAGATCGCGGAAAAGTTGCGCGAGGCCCAGGCGCACGCTGAGAACGTCGCCAACCTTCTCGACGGACTCCGAAAGGAAATCCTGGACCTCGAGGGCACGATCAAAGACTCCGGCGGCAAGAGCGGAGCCGTCGAGGTGAAGACCAGCACGTTGGAGGCGAAACGACGAGAATTCACCGCGAGAATCGCCGCCGCGGACAAGGACCTCGCGGAGCGAAAGGATCGATTCAATCTCGCGGAGAAGACCGCGAAGCGCATCGAGGAAGACCTTGCGAAGTTCTCGAGAGCGCTCGAGGCGTTGAAGGCAAAGCGGGACGAGCGGAAGAAGGCCGTGATCGAGGCGACGCCCCAACAGCTCTCCTCGCGAATGAAGGAACTGATGAACCGCCGCGCGACCCTCGCGGAGGAACTGAGCGGCCTTCGGTCGAAGCTCGAGGCAATGGCGACCCAGACCGCGTTCCTCGAGGAGCGGCGCACGGAAGTCGACACCCGAATTGGAACCCTGGAGGACCAGCGAAAGGATCACGAGAAGCGGATCGAGTCGAACCAGGAGTCGCTCGGCCGCTTCGAGACGGAGATTCGGGGCCTCGAGAAGACGGAAGCCCAGATGGGCAAGCAAATGAAGGATCTCCAAGACGCCCGCGACGCGGCGTACAAGGACAAGACAGACCGCGAGGCGGACCTCGACAAAGTCACGCACAAGCTCGAGACGAAGGAAGACTTCCTCCTGAAAATGGAGACGGAGCTGAAGGTGCAGGAGGAGCAGCTCGCCGAGGCCGAACGCGTCATGAAGGAAATGTCCGTCGAGTTGACAGAAGGGCGACTCCCGACTCTCGAGGAGCTCAAAGCCACAATCACAGAGTGCGAGGCGGCGATCAACGCCCTCGGTCCCATCAACCTGCGGGCCCTCGAGGATTATGAAGCGCAGCAGGCGCGCGCGATTGAGCTAAAGGATGAATTCAAACGCCTCGAGGGGCAGCGCGAGGAGCTCATCAACCTCGTCAACCAGCTCACGGACAAGAAGAAAGAGGGCCTCGCGAAGGTCTTCACCGCGATCAGCGAGAACTTCAAACGGGTCTACGCCGAGCTGAGCGAAGGAGGCGAAGCCGACCTCGCCTTGGAAGACTCGGAGAAACCGTTCGAGGCCGGGCTCATCCTCAAAGTGAAGCCGGCGCACAAGAAGGCATTGCGGCTCGAGGCCCTGTCCGGCGGCGAGAAATCCCTCGCCTCGATGGCCCTCATCTTCGCAATCCAGGAGTACGACCCCTCGCCGTTCTACCTCCTTGATGAGATCGACCAGAACCTCGACGCAGTCAACGCGGAGAAGGTCGCCCGGATGATCCGCCGGAACAGCGCGACCGCGCAGTTCGTTCAGATCTCGCTGCGGAAGGTCAGCTTGAAGGAGGCGGACCACCTGATCGGCGTGACGATGACGCCCGAGTCCGTCTCGGAGGTCATCATGCGCGTCAACCTGGCTGACATCGAGGACGAGAAACCCACGGAGGCAATCCCCGCATGAGCGAGAATTACCAGACCGTGCTAAACCATCTGCTGTTCCACAAGGCCCTGATCAGCGAGACGGAGGGCGGCCAACGGATCAACCGCTATCTCGGGATGCTGAACGAGATCGACCAGGGGATGCACGTCGCGGTCCGGGATCCCTTTGAGAAGTCGATCGTCGCGGCTTTCGAGCTCGTCCTCGAGCGGCACTTGGACCCGTGGGAAATCAACCTCGTCCAGTTCACGAAGCTCTTCATGGACAAGGTGAAGAAGGACGGGGCGGTGAACTTCGTCACCGCCGGGAAGCTCGTCTTCCTCGCGTGGTCGATCCTGAAGATGCAAAGCGACAAGGTCCTCCTCGACGCCATGCCGCCGCAGCCGGAGCCCGAGGTCGATGGCTGGGACCTCGACATGTTCCGTGATCCGGCGGACCTGGACTACAACCAGGTGGTCCTCGCGGGCACCGCGACGCCCCTGACGGAAGCGATCCGCCGGGAGGGCCGACGGGCCGTGACGCTCATGGAGCTGATGGATGCGTTCGACGAAGCCCGTCGGGAGGCCGAAATCCAGCTCCAACTGAACGCCCTCCGGGAACAGGCGATCCGGAAGTTCGCGCCGAATTTCCATCAGAAGGTGCACGGGGAAGATCTGAGCGAGGACATTGCCTTGACGTGGCACCGTCTCGCGCAGTTCAACGGGGAGCCCATCCCGCTGCGCCACCTCACCGCCGGCGGCGTCTGGGACGAGGTGACCGTGTTCATGTCCTTACTTTTCCTAGCCCATTTGGAGAAAGTGAAGCTGTGGCAGAAGGACTTCCCGTATGGGGAGATTTACGTGAAGCGGTTGTCGATGAAGACGGACCTCCCGTTGGAGGAGCTCTTGGCGATCCCGGTGCTCGGACCGAGGCCCGAGGCCTCTGGGGAGGCGAGCGAATGAACGAGCGCGCGATCGTGGAGGCCGCCCTGTACAGCGCGGGCCGGCCCCTGACCGTGGACGAACTCGCGCGGACCACGCGACTCGATCCCGAGAGGATCCGGGAGCACCTCCGCGCCATTGCCCGAGAATACACGCAGCGGGACAGTGCGATCGAAGTCACTCAGATCGGCACGAAGTGGACGATGCAGATTCGGTCCGACTATGCGGAACGTGCCCGTTCGTTCGCGCCCCCGGAAATCGACCGGGACCTGTTGAAGACGGCCGCGCTCATCGCATACCACCAGCCGATCCTCCAGAGCGACCTTTTCGACATGATTGGGGCGAAGGTCTACGAGCACACGAAAGCCCTCGAGGAGCTCAGCCTCATCTCGCGCAAGCCGTCGGGACGATCGCTCTCCCTCGCGACCACTCGATATTTCGCGGAGTTCTTCGGGCTCAAGTCGACGGACCGGGAAGGGATCCGGAAGCTCATGGCGCAGAAGGCGGGCGTGCCCTACAAGGAACACTCGGACCCGGCGTCGTCCGAGGAGGCTCGCGAAGCGTCCCTGCCGAGTCCCGCCGAAGCGGTGGTCCCGGGCCTTCCCGCCCAGCCGACGCCCGCGGCGACCGAGTGACCTGGTCCGCTCAACGGAGTTGCCCCGCGGTTGTCCGGTGGGCCCCGTTCCAGGACACGCGAATCATCTCTGATAACCACGGGCTAAGCCGTTTATAAGCTCGGTCCCCGTCGATTCGTTGCGATTCCTCGGAGGACGAGCCCGAAGCCTTCTCCGAGGCAGCGGAGCCCACGAAACTTGAGCGGATACTTGCGGGACAGTCAGCTGCGCAGGCAGCTGGAGGAGAGGGTCAAGGAGACCGCTCGGACACGCCAGGCAGCCGAGGGAGGCATCAAGGCGGCTCAAGACGCCATCGACCAAGCGCGTCGGATCGACGCGACCGTCGTTGACGCGGAGAAGCCCCTCGCGGAAGCGAACGCCGCCCTCGCGGCAAAGGATTACAAGGTGGCCGTTGACAAGGCCGGGGAAGCGCTCGAGCGCGGGAAGCGAATCTATCGGGATCGAGCCCGTGCAATCGTGGATTCGAGCGCGGCTCTCGGCCGACTGGCCAAGAGCGTTGGGGCGGATATCGCGGAAACGGAGAACGCGCTCGCGAAGGCCGAGGGCGCGCTCGCGTCCGAGGACCTCGGGACCGCGATTGATCTGGCGAAGAAGGCGTGGAAACGGAGCGAAAAGGCGCTCCAGGAGCACCTCTCGTCCTCGTTCTCAAAGGTACAGTCCCTCATCCTTTCCGCAAAGAATCTCACTCGGGAGGTCGGGCCGATTGAAGACCTTCTCTCTCGGGCTCGGACCGCGATGGAGAACAACGACTTCCAGAGCGCGCTGGATTTCACAAACGAGGGGTTCGAGTCAATCAAGGACGACCTGACGTCCGCGGTGAACCGGGAGGTCCGGGACGCAGAGGACCTCGTACGGACCGCGGCGGAGCTCGGAGCCGACACGACGAAGGCCTCGACCCTGATCGAACGGGCCCGCGGCGACATCGGAGAGCTCGAATTCGAGAAAGCGAAGAACGCGGTTCGGCAAAGCCGCGCGGAATCGGAAAAGGCCCTTCAGCGATCGCTGGATGGCAAAGCTGGCGACTTCTCGAAATTCGCCCAAGAAGCCCGCGCCCTCGGCGCGGATCCATCGGCCGCCCAGGAGTTCTTCGACCGGGCGGAGGCCGAGATCAAGAAAGGAAACTACCGCGATGGCGCGGCCCTTGCGAAACAGGGATTCCAGTCGATTCAACAGGCCGAGTTCCGCCGCGTCGTCGCGGTGATCGGCGCCTCCCGCGAGAAGTTCATGGCCGCGGCGAACATGGACATCGACCTCAAGGGTCCCATGGAGGACCTGAACAACGCCCGCGAGGCGGTCAAACGCGGAGCCTTTCGAGAAGCGATCGACTCGGCGAAACGGGCGGACACCGGGGTCGACCAGATCCTGGAAAGCTACCGAAAGGTCGAGGGCCGACTCAAAGAGGTCCACCGTTCGTTCGCCGAAGCCGAAGCGTTCGGCGTTCAAACTGCGCGCGCCCGGAAGCTCGCGGAGACGGCCCGTCAGGCATATCAAGATCGAAATCTCGCGAACGTCGAGCAGGCCGTGGACGGCGCGATGGATGAGTTGCGGAAGACCGAGCGAGAGCGGGTCATGCAGTCCCTGGAACGCGGGGAGTTCGTCCTCACCCTCGCGGAGCAGAACGGGGTGGACGTGTCGGGCCCGTCGAAGCTCCTCCAAGACGCGATCGTCGCCACGAAAGCCAACGAGCACCGGAAGGCCCTTCGCCTCGCGGCCGACGTCGAGACGGAGACCGAGAGACTCCTTGCCGATCACGCGACCGCACGGCTCGCAATCCTCCGGAGTTCGATTCCTCACCTCGGAGACGAAGGCTCGAGCCTGAAGGCCCTCGTGAATCGCGCCGATGCGTCGACCGGCTCGCGGGACTTCGAAGGCGCGTTCAAGGCAATCGGCGAAGGCGAGAAATTCATCGAGGTACGCATCCGGACCAATGCCGAGGAAATCGTCGGGGATCTTGCGCTCGCCGTTCGGATGGGAGTGGACCTCGGGGCAAACGTCGCTTCGCTCGAAATCGTCCACCGCGAGCTGAACGGGTTCCTCGCGGGCGGCCGCGCGGGGGAAATCATCACGGCCCGGGAGAAGGCGACGGGGGCGCTCGCCGGATGTGTCGAGGAACTCAGCGGACTGGTACGGGGCCGTATCGCCACGGCTCAGGGACTCAGGATCGACGTGGATGAGATGTCGGACCTCGTCCGGCGGGCGCGGCTCGCGTTCGGGGTGCAGAACTATCACGAGGGGCTCCGCCTCCTGAACGAGGGCAACGACCGGGCGGGCAAAGCAACGGCGCTGCACCGGCAAGCCTTCAACGCGATTGCGAGCGCCGCGGCGTTCGTCGCGGAGGCGAAGAAGCGCAACGTCGATGTGTCGAAGGTGGTCGAAATGCTCGTCGACGCGAAGAAGGCGTTTGAGCGGCTCGACTACGAGCGGGCCCTCCAGCTCGCTTCCGTGGCCCGGGCGGAGACGGACAAGCTCACGGTCCTTTATTCTTCGGCTCAGAAGATCTTGTCCTCCCGGGGACGGCTCGAATTGGCGGCGAAAGTTGGGATCGATGCCCCGCACCTCCGCGAGGTCTTCGGCGACGCCAAGGAGGCGATGAAGGGAAAGGACTACGAGAAGGCGCTCGCCCTCGCACAGCGGACGGAAGACGAGTTCACCGCCCTCATCCAAGAAAAGCTCACGTCGTCCCTCGCCTCGGCGGAGCGCATCGTCGGCTCCGTCGAGGGTGTGAACCTCGCCCAGTCGAGCGACGCGATTATTCGGGCGCGTCAGCATCTCGCTGCGGGGGAACTCGACAAGGCCGCTGACCTCACGATCAAACTGCGGGAGCATCTCGATCTCCTGAAACGCCAAGGCGACGAGGCCACGACCGCCCTCCGGCGCTTGAAGGAAATCGTCGCCGATGCGGACGCAATGAACCTGTCGCTACCCACGACCGCGGGATGGCTCGAGAAGGCGGACCGGGCGTACAAGATGGGTCAGTTCGACGAGGCTCTCGACGACGCCGCCCAGGCGGAAGCCGAGGCGACAAAGGAACGGGATCGCGAGATCTCCACGATGATGCGAGGGTTCGAGGAGAACCTCATGCGCGCGCGGATCGAAGGCACCGACACGCGTTCCGCGGAGCGGCTCTTTGAACGGGCCCGCGATTTCTTCCGAGCCAAGAAGTACCGCCAAGCAATCGCCACCGCGCAGCAGAGCGAGGCCGAGGCGGAGCGGGTCGGTCTCCAGCAGACGATGGCCCGGCAGGCCGTAGAGACGGTCGAGCGCAAGCTCCGATCGATCGGGAACGGGTCGAAGGAAGTAACCCGGCTCGTCTCGGACGCCCGCAAGATGTTTGGCGAAGCCGACTTTGTGCGAGCGCTCGACACGGCGGTCCGCGCGTCGGATGCGATCGCGGACCTCCGCATTCTGCTCGAAGAGACGCAGGAGGTCCGAGACCGTGCGCAGAAACTTCTCCAGACGGCGCACGACATCCGCGCGGACGCAGTCAAGTTCGAGAAGTTCTTCCAAGAAGGGGAGACCGCCCTGGAGACCGGCGAGGTCGGCCGCGCGCGGGCGGCTTTCGCCGGAAGCCTCGATTGGGGTCTGGGAGTCCTCCGGTCCCGCCTCCAAGAGGAACTCGCGAAGGGAGACACGCTCGTCGCGACCTGTCGGAAGATGGAGGTCGACCCGACTCCCTTGCTGAACCGCTTCTCCGAGGCACGGGCTCAGATCGAAGCTGAGAACTTCGCGGAAGCGTGGGCGAGCATTCGTGAGGGGCGGGACTCGGCCGAGAAGACGCTCGGCGCAAAGCTGAACCGCGCGATTCAGGAGGCCGCGGCGAACCTCGCCCACGCGAAGAAACTCGGGTCCGATGCGCGGGATGCCGAGGCCCTCTTGCGACAAGCGAACGAGCAGATGCAACAGGGGGAATTCGAGAAGGCTGTCTCCGTCGTTGAAAGCGCGTTAGAGCGCGTCGAATCTGCCAAGGTCGTCGAGAAGCGGTTCATCGATCTCACGTTCAAGGTGGAAACCACGATTCGAAACGGACGCAAATTCGGGATCGACATGAAAGCCGCCGAGGGGAAGCTCGGGCAGGCGATGCAACTCCGGAAGTCCGATTTCCCCGAAGCGATCAAGGCCGCGGAGGAAGCCTACCGGATCGCTTGGGAGGCGAACGAGACGTTCGCGCCGAGCATGAAGGCGTACATCGATGTCGGCCCGTCGCGCGTGAACGAGTGGGCCGATGCAACGCTGACCGTCGAGAACATCGGGAGGGGACTCGCTAAGGACGTCCGGGTTCGGATTGTCGGCGACGCGGAGACCGAGGGTCTGACGGATGTCGCCGCCGTGCCGGCCAACGGCTCGGAAGCCCTCAAGCTGCGGATCAAGATGACCGCCTCCGGGTCCGTGCCCCTCGCGATTCAGGTCATCTCCCACCGGGCCTTCGACGGCAAAGAGTACACGCAGGAGATGATCGCCCAGGTCGACGTCTCCGAGCTCGTGCAGGAGAAGGCGAAACGGCTCGTCGCGGACCTCGAGGGCCGTTGCCCGATCTGCAAGGGCCTCATCAAGAAAGGCTTCAAGGTCACCCGCTGCGGCTGCGGCCGCGACTTCCACGAACTCTGTGCGACTCGGGTCGGTCGATGTCCCGCCTGCTTCCGCTCCCTCCAAGGCGCCAGTGACTAGGCGAGTCCGCCCGAAGCGGCTTCTGCGGCGGCGACGAGGGCCCCGTCCTTCATCCATCCAAGGATCCGGTCGACATCCCCCGCCAGCGACCGATCGTCGACGAGGCGGGGAATCGATCCGCGAATCTGCGCGTAGGCGGCCCGTGGACCGACGCCCGGCCTCAGCGGCTGAAGAAACTCGAGTCCCTGGGCCGCCGCGAGGTACTCCATCGCGACGACATGCGCCGCGTTCTCGATCGCCTCGCGCGCTTTCCACGCGGCCGACATGCCCATCGGCACGTAGTCCTCCTGGTTCGCCGACGTCGGGATTGAGTCCGCGGAGGCGGGATGAGCGAGGACCTTGTTGTCGCTCGCGTAGCCCGCGGCGACGTACTGGAGGATCATCATCCCTGAGTTCAGGCCCGACTTCTCCGTGAGGAACGGCGGGAGTTCGCTCAGGCGCGTGTCGACGAGCCGCGCGATCCGGCGCTCCGTGAATCCCGCGAGGACGGCCATGGCGAGAGCCACGTAATCCAGGGCCATGGCGACCGCCTGCCCATGAAAGTTCCCGCCGCTCACGCTCTGGCCGTCCGGGAGGATGAGTGGATTGTCCGTGGCCGAGTTCATCTCGATCCGGACTACGGTGGCCGCGGTGTCCAACGCGGCGCGGCACGCTCCGAGGACCTGTGGGATGCACCGGAGCGTATACGGATCCTGGACCTTGTGCGGTCCCCGATGCGACGGGATGATCTCGCTGCGCCGAAGGAGGCGTCGCATGTTCGCAGCGACGTCCCGGACCCCGGGCTGCGGCTTCAGGACAACGAGTCGGTCGTCGTACGGCTTCGGAGAGCCGCGGAGCGCCTCGAACGCGATCGATGCGGCCACCTGCGCGTCCTTGAGCAACCGCAAGCCATCGTGCACCGCGAGCGCCCCGACGCCCGCCATGACCGAGGTCCCGTTGACAATGGCCAGGCCTTCCTTCGATTCTAGGACCAGCGGCGCGACCCCGGCCCGTCGCAACGCCTCTTTCCCGGTGAACGTGCGACCTCGATATTCGGCTCGGCCTTCTCCGACGAGGACGAGCCCGAGATGGGCCAGCGGAGCCAGGTCTCCGCTGGCTCCGAGGGACCCGCGGGACGGAATCACGGGATGCACGCGGCGATTCAGGAGATCGAGCAGGCGCGCCACCAGGACCTTTCGGACGCCGGAACGGCCGAGCGCCAGCGTGTTCGCGCGCAGCAAGATCGAGGCACGCACCTCGTCCGTCCGCAGGGGTTCGCCTTGGCCCACCGCATGGCTCCGGAGGAGGTTCAGCTGCAGCCTCCGGACGTCGGCTTCCGGGATCGCGACGTTCGCGAGTTCCCCGAAGCCCGTCGTGATTCCGTACGCGACCGCGCCCTCCGAGATCGATTTCTCCAGCACCCGACGGTTTGCCTCAACGCGGCGGGCCGCCGCGGCTGCAAGCCGGACCCGCTCCCCCCGGCGGGCGACGGCGGCGACATCGTCCAAGTCCAGCGAGCGTCCGTCGAGGGAAATCATGTGCGGACCACCGCGGCATTCCTGTACCGCGATATAGTTTTGGCGCGGGGTCCAAAGGCGTTAAACCCCCGCGGGCGTTCGGGAGGGGTCCATGCAAATCGTGTTCCTCGGCACTTCCGGTTCGTGGCCCACGCCGAAGCGGAATGTGAGCGCGGTCGCGATCAAGCGGGGTCCCGAGGTCATCCTCTTCGACTGCGGGGAAGGCACGCAACGTCAGTTCATGCTGAGCAAGTTGAGCTTCATGCAGGTCTCCCGCGTCTTCGTGTCCCACTTCCACGGCGACCATTTCCTCGGGTTGCCCGGGATGGTCCAGAGCATGTCGATGAACGGGCGGGAGACACCGCTCGAGGTGTACGGGCCCCGCGGGATCGAGCGACTCGTGGGTGACCTCTTGTCGCTCGGCTATTTCACGCCCGGCTTCCCGGTCCACTCCAAGGAGCTCACGCCGGGCGGGGCGATCGATTGCGGGGAGTATGTCGTCCGGGCCTTCGAGGCGGTACACACGGTCCCGTGCGTGAGCTACGTCCTCGAGGAGAAGCCGCGGCCGGGGCGGTTCAGCGTCGATCGCGCGGAAGCGCTCGGCGTCCCGAGCGGGCCTCTGTACAGCCGACTGCAGAAGGGCGAGCCCGTCACGATCAACGGCCGCACGATTCGGCCGGAGGATGTCTTGGGTCCGCCTCGGCGGGGGCGCAAGATCGTGTACACCGGCGACACGATGCCGCACGAGGCGCTCGTCGAGATGGCCCGGCGCGCGGATGTCCTGATCCACGACGCGACCTCGGACGCGGCGCTCGAGGAGAAGGCGAACCGCTACGGCCATTCCTCTTCCCGACAGGCCGCGGAGATCGCGAAAGAGGCGCGAGTCGGCCAGCTGGTCCTGACCCACCTGAGCCCGAGATACGAGGACCCGAAGTCGATTCTTGAAGACGCGGAGAAGGTCTTCCCCACCGTGCGAGTCGCCGAGGACTTCCTCGAGATTGACGTGCCGTACCCCGAATAGGCCGGGGATCATCCGCGTAGGCCGATGCCGACCGCGGCTCGTAGTGCCAGAACTACAGGAGCTTCATCAGGTCCGATTTCGTCAGGATACCCGTGACCTCGCCTTTCGACGTCACGAGGACCGCGTTGTAGTGTCGGAGGAGGTTCGCCGCGAGCTCGACAGGGGTCTTCGCGTCGACCTGCGGGAATGCGGGCTCCATGACCTCGTCCACGCGGATCCGGGCGAGGTCTCTCGGGTCTTTGCCCGACAAGATCAGATCGTTGATCACCTTTTCCGAGATCGATCCGACCGGATGGGCGTTGTGCATGACGGGCATCTGCGAGAACTTCCAGTGCCGCATCTCAGCCACCGCACTCTCGAGCGGCAGCCTCGCTTCCACGTACTGGACCTTTCGCGTCTGGATCTGGTCCACAAGGGCTCGCTTCTCCTGCCGTTTCAGTTCGGTCTGGAGGGAACCGTAGACGCGTCGCACGACATCGTACGACGGATTCATCTGCTTCTTCTCAATCTACACGTTCGTCGACTGGCTCACGTTCGAGAGGCGAGCGAGCGACGTCTGCGTGAGGCCGAGGGCTTTTCGCAAACGTGGGATCTCCTCCAGGTCCGGCATCATCGGAGGCGGAACGACCAGGAGGTACATATTCCTGCCGGAATTTTTGGTTCAATGGTATATTATTGACCCAGGCCGCTGACGGAGTCCGGATGCGCGCTTCGTCGCCACCTCGGTTGCCCGCGGTTCGGGGTTGCGACAAAAGCCATATATGCACCTAGGCATCCACGCGGCACCACCGTCGGGGGACTTTCGTGGCACGGAACATCTACGTGGAGGAACTCGTCCACACGCCGATCGAGCAACAAGGGACGGAAATCGTCGAACGCAAGGGGGTCGGCCATCCGGACAGCATCGCGGACGGCTTGGCGGAAATCGTCTCGCGGGCCCTGAGCAAGATGTACGTGAACCGATTCGGACGGATCCTCCACCACAACACGGATCAGGTCGAGGTCGTCGGCGGACAGAGCGCGCCGAAGTTCGGCGGCGGCGTGTTCCTCGAGCCGGCTTACATCCTTCTTGTGGGGCGCGCGACGACGAT
>WNEY01000652.1_pt1 | contig 44409 bp, 41 predicted proteins | sample 5400531 | NCBI WGS metagenome assembly WNEY01 (sample SAMN13153338, study PRJNA577476) | soil metagenome | isolation source: 200 cm saprolite under Douglas fir tree site 1 | place: USA:California | collected 2015-04-18 | reverse complement strand
AGATGGTCGCCGATCCTCAAGTAAGGGCCCGCCAGATGTTCGTGGAGCTCGACCATCCCATCTACGGACCCTTGAAAACGACCGGGACACCCCTCAAGCTCTCCGAGACGCCGGGCCGTGTCCGCTGGCTGGCTCCCCTCCCCGGCGAGCACAACGAAGAAGTCTTCATCGGCCTCCTCGGCCACTCCAAAGACGACCTGGCGCGCTGGAGGTCCGAAGGCGTCATCTAGACTAGCGGCCCGAGGGGCGTGGGGGAGGATCGACCGGATCCGTTCCCGCAACGCGGCAACGGACGCTCCGCGCCCGGATGGAGCCCAGCGGCATCGGGGCAGCGCACGCGTGCCGCGTGGTCCGGCGATCCCTCCCCCACGCCCCCGGCGGCCCGGCGCCCCGTCTCCGCAGCAGGCTTACGGGTCGTGATGCGTCAGCGGAGGGGCACGAAGATCGAGACGCGCGGCTCGGGGCCGACCTCGCGCGTCACGTGGCCCTGGCCGGTCAGATCCTCGGCGATCAGGATATCGCCGGGGCCGAGCCGCCGCACGGTGCCGTCACCGATCTCGATGTCCACCGCGCCGGAGAGCGTGAACACGGCCGCGCGTCCGGGCGCATGGTGCCAGGGGTTGGATCGATTCGCGTCGAAGCGGCGGACGACGATGCCGCTTCCCGGAATCAGCTCCGCGCTCGCCGACTTGTCGCCGCGCGGCTCGAAGCGCGGCACGACATCCTCGAAGTGCGACTTGCCGTCGGGACCCGTATGGATGCGGATGATGGCCATGTGATCTCCGAGTCAGGGTGCGGGTTGAGGGATGTGCTCTCGTCACCGGGAGCTCACGGTCAGCTCGTGGAGCTCCTGAAGCTGCGCCGCATCGTGGTTCCCGGTGACGAGGACGATGTCGTCGAAGCCGAGCGCACGCAGACGATGCAGCCGCTCGCGCGCCTGGTCCCGGGAGCACCTGAGGTCGCACGGATCGTCGGGGCCGTCGGAGCTCGGCGGGTCGCCGTCTAACTGCGCGACCACGTTGGTGACGACGGCGCGCCGACCGCCCAGGTCGCGGAACCGCGCGATTCCCTCGCGCAGCAATCGCCAGCTACTCCGGGCGCCGGACCCCACCCAGCCGTCGAACTCGCGCGCTGCCCGCTCGATCCACCGCGAGCCCGCCCACGAGCCGATCAGCACGGGTGGGCCGCCCAGGGCCGCGGGCCAGACCGGCTCCAGCGACGCTCGCCCCACTCGCTCGCCCGCCCAGAGCCGCCGCATGATCGACAGCAACTCGTCGAGCCTACGGAAGCGCGAGGCGAAATCGAGGCCGAGCGCCTCGAAGTCTGCGGTGGTCGATCCGGCTCCTACGCCGAGCCGCAGCCGCCCGCCGGACACGAGGTGCGTGGTCAGCACCCTCTGGGCGAGCTCCACGGGGTTTCGCAACGGAACCTGCAGGACTCCCGTCCCCAGATCGACGTGGCGGGTCACGGTGGCCGCGACGGAAAGCGCAGTGAGCGGATCCGCGAGAAGGAACCCGCGGCTGATGGAGTCGAACGCCCAGATGCTCTCGAAGCCCGCCGCTTCGATCCGCCGGGCGGCGTCCGCGAGGCTCTGCGCTCCGAGCGCGGACCCACGTCGTCCCCCTGAGGGGAGGCTGATTCCGAAACGCGTCACGGTTCTCTCGCGGCTCCGAGTGCAAGATATGCCAAAGCGGGGGGAAAGACGAGCCCAGTTGCGATAGTATGACCGGCGGAATCGAAACCAAAAAGGAGACGGACATGCGTTTCGGTCTCTTCACGAGCATGGGCGCCCAGACCTGGTCGGGTGTGCTGGACCTCTGGCGACACCTCGAGGCGACCAGGTGGGACATCGCCTGCGTCACCGACCACTTCATACCGAACACGAAGGAGCGCGAGGGCGCCATGCTCGAGTCGTGGAGCACGCTCGCTGCGCTGGCGGCCCTGGTGCCGCGCATCCGCGTCGGCACCATCGTGCTGGGGAACACGTATCGTCATCCGGCGGTGGTCGCGAAGATGGCCGCACAGGTCGACATCATCTCCGGCGGCCGCCTCCTCCTCGGGCTCGGCGCGGGCTGGCAGCAGAACGAGCACGAGGCCTACGGCATTCCCTTCTACACACTGCGCGAACGGCTCGAGCGGCTGGACGAGGCCTGTCAGGTGATCCGGTCGCTGTGGACCGAGCGGCGCGCCACTTTCAAGGGGCGTTATTACCAGCTCTCCGACGCCCCGCTCGATCCCAAGCCCGTCCAGACGCCGCACCCCGAGCTGATGATCGGCGGAGGGGGCGAGCGCGTCACCCTGCGTATCGTCGCCAAGCACGCCGACCACTGGAACGTCTGGGGCGGCCCGAGCGTCGCGACGCGGAAAGGCAAGATCCTCGACGAGCACTGCGCCGCGGTCGGCCGCGACTCGAAGACCATCAGGCGCTCGGTCAACATGGCGCTACTCATCACCGACAGGAAGGACGAGATCGAGCGGCTCGCCGACACCATCGCCAAGCGCATGGGCCGCCACGCAGCCGACGCCCGTGACACCTGCCTGGCCGGTACGCCGGATCAGATTCGCGACCAGCTCGATCAGCTCCGGACCGCCCGGGTGGACACGGTCTTCGTTCCGAGCATGTTCCGTCCCCTGGACGAGCTGCGTCGAGATCTCGACCGGTTCAGCGCCGAGATCGCGCCAGCGTTCCGGTAGGGAATGCCCGGACCGCTCGCCGGACAGGCCCAGACCGTGCTCGGCGCCGTGGCGCCGGACGCGGTCGGCGTCACGCTGCCGCACGAGCATCTCCTGATCGACTTCAAGGTGATGTTCGCGGAGCCGACGGCGGCGAGCGACAAGGGGCGCGCGTGGGAGCCGGTGAGCCTGTCGAACCTCGGCTGGATCCGCCAGAACTTCAATGCCAACCTCGACAACCTGCGGCTCCTCGACGAACAGGTGGCCCAGGACGAGATCCTCCTCTTCAAGCAGGCGGGCGGCCGCACCGTCGTCGATCCGACGCCGAAGACGCTCGGCCGCGATCCACAGGCGCTCGCCCGCATCGCCCGCGCCACCGGCCTCAACGTCATCATGGGCGCCGGCTACTACGTGGCCGCATCCCACCCGGCCGACATGAACCGTCGCACGGTCGACGAGCTAGCGCGCGAGATGATCGCCGACGTCACCGCGGGCGTGGGCGACACCGGCATTCGCTCGGGCCTCATCGGCGAGATCGGCACGACCTATCCCTGGACGGAGAACGAGAAGAAGGTCCTGCGCGCGGCCATCATCGCCCAGCGGGAGACGGGCGCGCCGCTCATGATCCACCCCGGACGTCACCCGGGCATGCCCATGGAGCTGGCGGAGTTCGTCCGGAAGGAAGGCGGCGATCTCCGCCGCACGATCATGTGCCACCTCTGTCGCACGATCGCCGACGTACGGTCGGTGATCGACCTCGCCCAGACGGGCATCTGGCTCGAGTACGACCTCTTCGGGATGGAGAACTCGTTCTATCCGTACAATCCAAGCTTCGACATGCCCAACGACGGCGGGCGAATGGCTCACGTCCTCGCCCTCGTCGTCGCCGGCCACCGCGACCAGATCCTCATGTCGCACGATATCGCCTACAAGACCTCGCTCGTGAAGTACGGCGGCTACGGCTACCACCACCTGCTCGTGAACGTGGTGCCCCGCCTGCGCGCCAAGGGCGTGGACGCCGCGGGACTCACCCGGCTCCTCGTCGAGAACCCCGCCCGCGCCTTCGCCTTCGCATGACCTCGGGCCTCGGCCGAGGGACGGGCCACCGCTTCGGCTCGGGTTGGATCAGCGGCATCTTGGCGGTCACCTGCGGTGCCTTGGGGTACGGCGGCGTGCTATGCCTCCTCTTCCCGGACTGGCTGACGACACCGTCGGCACGTGCGCTCTATCCGATGGACCTGGTCCGTTTCCTGATTTACGTGATGCTCGTCATCGGCTTCGGTCTCGGGGCGCTGAGCGTCGTTCTTCGGCGCCGCAAGGTCCTCGGCTTCACCGGCATCGCTCTGGCCACGGCCGGCACCCTGCTCGGAGGCTCGAGCGCCGAGATCGGGACGGTGCGAGGAACAACCGCGGTGGGGTTGGACTGGTTCCTGCTGAACCTGTTCGTCCTGGCGCTGCTCTTCGTCCCCGTCGAGCGCGTCATCCCTCGCCTGCCCGAGCAATCGATCTTCCGACCGGGCTGGACGACCGATCTCATGCACTTCGCCATGAGCCACCTCATGGTGCAGGTGACGGTCGTCCTGACGATGCTGCCGGCGGCGCTATTCTTCCGGTGGGCGACTCAGCCGTGGCTCCAGGACGCGGTGGCGGCGCAGCCGCTCCCCGTCCAGTTCGTGGCGATCGTGCTCGTCGCTGACTTCTCGCAGTACTGGGTACATCGTGCATTCCACCGGGTGCCGTGGCTCTGGCATCTCCATGCCATCCACCACTCGTCACAGACTCTCGACTGGCTGGCCGGGTCGCGCCTGCACGTGATCGACATCGTCGTCACGCGCGGGCTCTCGTTCGTGCCGCTCTACGTCCTGGGCTTCGCCGCGCCGGCGATCTACACGTATCTCGTCTTCGTCTCCTTCCTCGCCGTGTTCATCCACGCCAACGTGCGAATCGACGTGCGACCACTGGACTGGGTGCTGGTCACGCCGCGCTTCCACCACTGGCACCACGCCGCGCACCCCGAAGCGGTCGACAAGAATTTCGCCGTGCACCTGCCGTGGATCGACCGGCTCTTCGGCACCGCGTACCTGCCTTCCGGGCGCTGGCCCGAGGCATACGGGATCGCCGGGCACCCGGTGCCCGAGGGATACTGGCGCCAGCTCGCCTGGCCGTTCCGCCGCTGAGCGGACCGCCGGTCAGCCGCGCACGCGGAGCGACTTCGGATCGTAGGGCGGCGCGAGCTGAGCGCGGGCGGGCATCCGCTCGCAGGCGATCTCGACCTCCCAGCGGCCGCTCGTCACGAAGGCGTCGGTGACGCCGTCGGCGCAAGCGATCCAGCCGAGCCCGACGGCGCGGCCCAGCGTGTGGCCGTACGCGCCGGACGCGATGCGCCCGACGAGCGTGCCGTCGCGCCAGATCGGCTCGTCGTGATGGAGGAGCGGCTCCCGGTCGTCGAGGACGAGCACCACGAGCCGCCGTGAGAGCGGCTTCTCACGCTGCGCCAGCAACGCATCGCGCCCGGTGAAGGGCGCGCGCTTGTCGAAGCGCACCGCGAATCCCAACCCGGCTTCCAGTGGGGTGTCCTCGCTGCCGAGATCGTGACCCCAGGCGCGATACGCCTTCTCCATACGCAGCGAGTCCATGGCGTGGTAACCGGCATGGCGGAGCCCGAGGTCCTCGCCCGCCGCCACGAGGGCGTCGTACACCCCGGCCGCCAGCTCCGTGGAGACGTACAGCTCCCAGCCCAGCTCGCCGACGTAGGTGACGCGCGCGGCGCGCACGGGCGCTGACGCCAGCCAGATGTCTCTCGACGCGAGGAACGGGAAGGCTGCGTTCGAGAGATCGGCGTCGGTGAGGCGGGCGAGGAGCGTACGCGACCGCGGACCCATCACGCCGAGGACGGCCTGGCCCGACGTCACGTCGGTGAGCACGGCCCGCGCGTCGCCGAGGTGGCGGCGGATCCAGTGGGTGTTGTGCGTGGCGGCGGCCGCCCCGGCGACGACGAGGAAGGCGTCGACGGAAAGCCTCGTCACGGTGAGGTCCGCCTCGATTCCACCGTGGGAGTTGAGCATCTGGGTGTAGACGAGCCGCCCGGGCGGCACGTCGACCTCGTTGGCGCAGAGACGCTGGAGCACGGTGAGGGCGTCGGGCCCCTCCAGGCGGAGCTTGCAGAACGAGGACTGGTCGAAGAGCCCCACCGCCTCGCGCACCGCCTGGTGCTCCGCCGCCGCGCACGGGAACCAGTTCTGCCGTGCGTAGCTGTAGCGGTAGACCGCTTCCATTCCCGGCGTCGCGTACCAGTTGGCGCGCTCCCAGCCCATCACCACGCCGAAGCAGGCGCCGCGGTCGGCGAGCCGATCGTGCAGCGCGCTCTTGCGTACGCCGCGCGCCGTCACCGGCTGGAGGTGCGGCCAGTGCATGGCGTAGAGCGCGCCTACCATCTCCACCGTGCGGTCGCGCAGGTAGCGCGGATTCGCCTGGAAGGCCGCCACGCGGCGGATGTCGACGTCCCAGAGATCCATCGGCGGCTCGCCGCCCACGATCCATTCCGCCACCGCTCGACCGGCGCCCGCCCCCGACGCGATGCCGATGGAGTTGAAGCCGGCCGCGACGTAGAAGTTGCCACACTCCGGCGCTTCGCCCAGGAGGAAGCGCCCGTCGGGAGTGAAGCTCTCGGGGCCGTTGACGTGGCGGCGCACCGGCGCGCTCTCGAGCGCGGGGATCCGGAGCACCGCCTGCTCCATGAGGACCTGAAAGTGCTCCCAGTCCTCGGGGAGAAGCGAAAAGGCGAAGTCGGCGGGGATGCCCTCCATGCCCCACGGCTTCGCCACCGGCTCGAAGCCGCCCATGAGCAGACCGCCGACTTCTTCGCGCACGTAGATGTAGCCGTCGGTGTCGCGCAGCACCGGCAGGTCCGACGTCACGCCGGCGATGGGCTCGGTGACGATGTAGAAGTGCTCGGAGGCGTGGAGCGGCACCGTGACGCCGGCCATTCGCCCGATCTCGGGCGCCCACATCCCGGCGCAGTTCACCACGAACTCGCACGCCACGTCGCCGCCGGGAGTCCTCACGCCCGCGACGCGCCCGTTCTCCACGCGGATCGCGCTCACGCCGGTGTTCTCGACGATGGTCGCCCCGCCCTGCCGCGCGCCCCGGGCCAGGGCGAGCGTCGTGTCGATGGGATTGGTGCGTCCGTCGCGCGGCAGCCACAGGGCGCCCACGAGGTCGTCGATGCGTATGAGCGGCCAGCGGCGGCCCGCCTCCGCGGGCGTGACGACCTCCACCGCGACGTCGAAGCAGCGCGCCATGGACGCCAGGCGCTTCAGCTCGTGCATGCGCTCCCGTGTCCGCGCGAGGCTCAAGCTGCCGGGACGGCGAAAGCCCGTGGCCTGGCCCGTCTCCGCCTCGAGCCGCTCGTAGAGATCGGCGCCGTACTTCGCGAGTCGCGTGAGGTTCTGAGTCGCGCGCAGCTGGCCCACGAGCCCGGCCGCGTGCCAGGTCGTACCACAGGAAAGCTCGCGCCGCTCCAGCAGGAGCACGTCGCGCCAGCCGAGCTTCGTGAGGTGGTAGGCGACGCTGCAGCCGGCGATGCCGCCGCCGATCACCACGACCCGCGCGTGCGAAGGGAGCGCGCCCGCCACCGCGCGATCCGGTTACGGCCCCTCGTCCCGAGGCGTCGGCAGGGTGCGCGGGGGGAACTCCCGGTAGGCGTACCGGGCCAGCACGTCCTCCCGGAGCTCGACGCCGAGCCCCGGCGCCGTGGGCACCGTCAGGTAGCCGCGCTCGACCCGGAAGGGATTCACGGCAACTTCCGCGGCGCGCGGCTCGAAGTTCACGAAGTACTCGGTGATCAGGAAGTTCGGGATGGCGGCCGACACGTGCAGCGTCGCGGCGAGGCCGACGGTCGTGCTGTTGTAGTTGTGAGGCGAGACGACCACGTGATAGGCCTCGGCCATGGCCGCGATCTCGCGGAGCTCCTCGATGCCGCCCACGTTGCACACGTCGGGGTTGATGATGTCGGCGGCGCGGCGCTCGAACACCTCACGGAATTCGAAGCGCGTATAGAGCTCCTCCCCGGTGACGATCGGTATCCGGATCTCACGCCGGCACTCGGCCAGGGCGCCCAGGTCGCGCGCCGACACCGGCTCTTCGTACCAGAAGGGGTCGAAGGGCTCGAGCAGGCGCGCCACGCGAACCGCGTGCATCGGCGCCAGCCGGCGATGCACCTCGATCAGTAAATCCACCTTGGGTCCCACCGCCTCTCGCACGGCGCGGACGGTCTCCACCACCTGCTGCTCGGTGTCGCGCGAGATGTGGGTGCGCCACGGGCCGGGAAAGGGATCGAACTTGAGCGCGCTGAAGCCCCGGGCCACCGTCTCCGTCGCCTTTGCCGCATAGGCGTCCGGGGTCCTGGCGCCAGAGTACCAGCCGTTCGCGTAGACGCGGATCCGCTCGCGGCAGGGCCCGCCGAGCAGACTCACCACGGGCACGCCGAGGCGCTTACCGGCCAGGTCCCAGAGCGCCTGCTCGATCCCGCTCACGGCGCTCCAGAAGTCCATGGCGCCGCGCTTGGACGCGAAGTCGTGGTAGGCCCAGTGCGTGAAGTGACGGATGTGGCCGGCGTCGCGGCCAACGAGATACCGTCCGAGCTGCCGCAGGTGAGCGGCGATCGACTGGTCCCGATCCGCCTGCGTGTAGCACTCGCCCCAGCCGTGCAGCCCGTCGGAGGTCTCGACCTTCACGAAGAGCCAGTTCTTCCCGTACCCCGGATCGACGATGAACGGCGTGACGGCCGTCACCTTCATGAGCCGACCTCCTCATCTTGGCGTACCCTCGTGCCATGATGGTAGTGCAAGCCGCAGCCGCAGGCGAGGCGAGCCTGTAAATCGTGGATCCTAAACTAAGAGTTTGGGTGGTGTTCGGCAAGCGCTTGAAGCTCGGCAGCGGCCGGGCGCACCTCCTCCGATCGATCGACAAGCATGGATCGCTTCGGCAGGCGGCGGCCGAGTTCGGCATGTCCTACCGTAACGCGTGGGGCTACTTGCAGGAGCTGGAACGGGCAGCCAATTTCAAATTTGTCGAACGCGCTCCCGGCGGCGGTCCTCGGAGCGGCATGCGTCTGACCCCCGCCGGCCGGGACTTCCTGGCGTGCTACCAGAAGTTCAGCCGCGGACTCGAGGAGGCCGCCCGGCGCCACTTCGAGCGCTCCTTCAAGGGCAAGGAGTTCAGGTCGCGTTCGCGATCGCCAGAGCGATCCGCTCGGACGAGAGCGGTAGCTCTGTGAGCCGCACGCCGGTTGCGTCCTCGATGGCGTTGGCGATGGCGGCCGGCGCCGGCACGATCGGCGGCTCGCCGACGCCCCGCGCCCCGAAGGGGCCGTGCGGCGACGGCTTCTCCACGATGATCGTCTCGATGTTCGGCAGGTCCGCCGCGGTGAGCTTCCTGTAGTCGAGCAGGCTCGGGTTCGTCAACCGCGCCTTCTCGTCGTACACGAGCGCTTCGGTCAGCGCCATCCCGAGACTCTGGACGGCCCCGCCCTGCATCTGGCCCTCGATCGCGAGCGGGTTGATGGCCTTGCCGACGTCCTGGACGACGACGAAGTCGTGCAGCGTCACCTCGCCGGTCTCGGGGTCGATTTCGATCTTCGCCAGCTGGGCGCAGAACGCCGGCGCCTGCTGCGAGAAGGCCGGATGGCTGACGCCGAGCACCGGCTGCACCTTCGACATGTAGAGGTTGCCCTTCTTGCCGATCTGCGCGAGCGTGATGCCCTTGTCCGGCACGCCGCGGACCACGACCTTCTCGTTGTCGATCTCGAGGTCGTGCACCGAGGCTTCCAGCTCCTTGGCCGCGATCTCGAGCGTCTGGTTGCGCGCGTCCTTGGCGGCTTCCATCACCGCCACGCCGACGGTGTAGATCGTCTTGCTGCCGGCGCTGAGACCGGTCATCGGCGCCACGTCCGTGTCGCCGGTCGTGATCCGCACCTTGTCGACGTCGATGCCGTAGGCCGTCGCGGCGATCTGCGCCAGCGCGATGTTGGTCCCGGCGATGTCCACCTGGCCCGTCAGCACCTGGACCGAGCCGTCGGGATTGAGCCGCACGGTGGCGCCGGTCGGCTGAAGGCCGCCGAGCCAGCCGCCGAGCGACAGCCCGGTTCCGCGCAGCCGGCCCTTCGGGCTGCTCGCCTTCCACTCGGCGCGCTTCTTCCAGAGCGGATGCTCGGCGATGCGGGTCAGCACCTCGACGCCGCCGTTGCTCAGCCAGGGCTGGCCGTTCGCCATCTTGTCGCCTTCGCGCTGCAGATGGCGGAGCCGGAACTCGACCGGGTCGACGCCGATCGCCTTCGCGAGCTGCTCCATCTGCGAGTCGATCGCGAAGATCGTCTGCGGCGCGACCGGCGCGCGGTAGGCGGCGATGCTCGGCTTGTGCGTGAGCACCTCGAATCCCTTGACGTCGAAGCTCGGCCAGAGATAGAGGCTCGCGAGGAAGACGCCGCTCACCGCCAGGACGGCGCCGGAGAAGGCGCCGGACTCGAGGATCGCCTCCCCCTCGAGCGCCACGAGCGTGCCGTCGCGCTTCACGCCGGTCTTCAGGCGGATGATGACCTGGGGCGCCGGCATGCCGGCCTCCAGCTCCTCGCGCCGGGTCATCACGTAGCGAACCGGCCGCCCGGTGGCACGCGCCAGGATCGCCGTGATCGGCTCGCAGAGGGCGCGGATCTTGCCGCCGAAGCCGCCGCCGCACTCCATCGGGATCACCTTGATGCGGTTCTCCGACAGCTCCAGGACGTCGGCGACCTCCGAGCGCGTATTGAAGGAGCCCTGCGTGCTCGACCAGAGCGTCAGGAAGCCGGTCGTGTCCCACTGGGCCAGCACGGCATGCGGCTCGAGGTAGCCCTGGTGGACCATCGGAACGCGGTACGTCTTCTCGATCACGACGTCCGACTCGGCGAAGCCCTTCGCGACGTCGCCGCGCTGGATGCGCGCCTGCTGCGAGATGTTGACCGCCTTCGCGGGCTTGGCCTCGGTCGTCACGCCCGCGACACTGCCGTGAGCCTGAGCCTCGCTCGTGTCCGCCTCGGTCCCCGCGTCGGCGACCGGCGGCGCGCCGGGCTTCATCGCCTCGAGCGGATCGGCGGAGACCGGCAGGACCTCGTACTGCACGTCGATGAGGTCGAGCGCTTCCTCGGCAATCGCCGGCTCGTCGGCGGCGACGGCGGCGACCGGCTGGCCCGCGAAGACCACCCGGTCGATCGCCAGCACCGCGTGCGCGCGCGTCGGCGCCTTCCTCTTCAGCTCGGGGATGTCGGCGGCGGTCAGGACCGCGCGCACGCCCGGCAGCGCGCGCGCCCGGCTCACGTCAATGCGGAGGATGCGTGCGTGGGCGTGCGGGCTACGGAGGAGCTTGGCGTGCAGGAGCCCGCGCGGGCTGAGGTCGGCGACGTACTGGACCTGGCCGGTGACCTTCTCGGGCCCGTCCGGCCGCGGGATCGACAGCCCAATGCCCTTCACGTCGCGGGTCGTCTTCATCACGGTGGACATGAAATCAGCTCCTCCGGCCGGCCGCGGCGCCGGCGGTCTCGGTGATCGCGGCCAGCATCTTCGTGTACCCGGTGCAGCGGCAGAGATTGCCGGCGATCCCGTAGCGGATCTCTTCCTCGGTCGGATGCGGGTTCTCCGTCAAGAGCGCCGCGGCGGCCATCAGCACGCCGGGGATGCAGAAGCCGCACTGGGGCACGCCGTGACGGACGAACGCGTCCTGCAACGGGTGCAGCGCGCCGGGGCGCCCGAGTCCTTCGATCGTGAGCACCACGTGGCCGCGAGCCTGCATGGCGAGCAGGAGGCAGCTCGCGATCGGCTTGCCGTCGAGGTGCACCGTGCAGGCGCCGCAGTCGCCGGTGCCGCAGCCTTCCTTCGGTCCCGTCAGGCCCATGCGCTCCCGCAGGGCGTCCAGCAGGGTGTCCCAGGGCTGAACCAGCACCTCGGCCGGCTCGCCGTTCACCGTGCAGTTCAGAACTAGCTTCGCCACGTCTTGGTCCCCTCTTTCATAGGCTCGCCTCGGCCGGCGGGGCCCCAGCCCCCGGCCGTGCTGCGGCTCGCACTGCCACTTTCATCGGCTCGCCTCGCACGCGGGGGGCCCAGCCCCCGGCCGTGCTGCGGCTCGCACTGCCACTACGGTCACGCGCTCGCGCGGGCGAGCGCCGTGGTGAGTGTGCGGCGCGTCAGGACACGAACGAGATGACGGCGGAACTCGGCCGAGCCCCGCTGATCGCTGATCGGGCGCGCGACCTCCACCGCGAGGTCGGCCGCGCGGGCGATTCGATCGGGCGTCACCGGCTGACCCTCGAGCGACTGCTCGGCCGCGGTCGCGCGGACCGGGACCGGCGCCACGGCGGCCAGCGCGATCCGGGCCTTGGTGCACACGCCGTTCGCCAGCGTGAGCTGCGAGGCCACACCGACGACGGCGATGTCGAGCTCACGGCGCGGCGTGTGGCGCAGATAGTTGCCGCCGCTGTGCGGCGCTGGAGTCGGCACGACCAGCTCCACCAGGAGCTCGTCGGGAGCCAGCACCGTGCGTCGGACCCCCGTGAAGAACGCCGCGATCGGCACGCGCCGCTCGCCCTTGGGTCCGGTGATCACCGCCTCGGCGTCGAGGGCCAGGAGCGGCGGGGCCATGTCCGCGGACGGCGCGGCGTTGCAGAGGTTGCCGCCGAGCGTCGCCAGGTTGCGCACCTGCACCGAGCCCACGAGGGCGCCGCTCTCGGCCAGCGAGAGATAGCGCGCGCGCACGATCTTGTCGAGCTCCAGCGTCCGAGCGGTCACCGCGGAGCCGATCCGCAATCCCTGTCCGTCCGCGGGCTCGATGGCCCGCAGCCGCGCCACGCCGGACAGATCGATCACGCGGGCCGGCTTGAGCAGGCCGTTCTTGAGCTGGGGCAAGAGGTCCGTCCCTCCGGCCAGCAGCTTCGTCTCGGGCCCGCGCTGCGCGAGGGCCCGCACACAGTCGTCTACGCTCTCAGGAAGAATGAGCTCGAATCGTCGCACGCGAGGTCTCCGCGAAGACTCGGTCGGCCAGGAGGCGCCGAGCCGGCTCTACTGCGTCCCGGACCATACTATGCTCTTCGGAGCACAGTCAACGCGCTCGACCCGCTCGCCAACAACCCGGGCCGGCGTTGGTGTACCTTAACACATCGTCCCGAACCTATCATCTCGGTGGAACCGGAGAGACGGCCGAGGCGAGGAGGAGACGCGCATGCGTATCGGCTTCATCGGGCTTGGCAACATGGGCGGACCGATGGCCCTCAATGTCTTGAACGCCGGGCATACGATGGTGGTGACGGACCTCCGGCCCGAGCTGGCGAAGCCGCACCTCGCCCAGGGCGCCACGTGGGCCGTCACGCCGAAGGCGGTCGCCCAGGCGAGCGAAGTCGTCTTCACCTCCCTCCCCGGCCCCCGCGAGGTCGAGGCCGTGGCCCTTGGCGCCAGCGGCATCCTCGAAGGCGCGGCGCGCGGCACGGTCTACGTCGATCTCTCCACCAACTCGGCGACGCTCATCCGCAAGATCCACGGCGTGTGCGCCGAGCGCGGCGTCGACGTGCTGGACGCGCCGGTCAGCGGCGGCGTGCCCGGGGCGCGCTCCGGCAAGCTCGCGGTGCTGGTCGGCGGTGACGAGTCGCTCTACCGCCGGGTGAAGCCCGTGCTGGACGCCATCGGCGACAAGGTGACCTGGGTCGGCGGGATCGGCTGCGGCACCGTCGCGAAGCTCGTGCACAACATGGTGTCGACGTGCTCGCGCATGGCCATCGCCGAGGGCATGACGCTCGGGGTCAAGGCCGGCGTCGCTCCCGAGGTGCTGCTCGACGCGCTCTCCAAGAGCTCGTTCGGTCAGGGGCGCGTGCTCAAGGACATGATTCCCAACACCGTATTCCCGGGCGCGTTCGACACCGCGAACTTCGCGCTCAGGCTCCTGCGCAAGGACGTGGGGCTGGCCACCGAGCTCGGCCGGGAGTACCACGTGCCCATGATGATCGCGGCGCTGGCCGAGCAGCAGCTGGAGGAGGCGATGCGGCGCGGCTGGGGCGAGAAGGACTCGATGACGTTTTTCCGCCTGCAGGAAGAGCGGGCCGGAGTCGAGCTCCGGACGGGAAAGCGAGGGGCGTGACACCATGAGCGACGCGCTGTCCGGAATCCTCGAGACGAGCAAGCCGGAACGACTGGCCACGGGGTTCGTCTTCACGGAAGGCCCGCTGTGGCACCCCGACGGCTTCTATTATTTCGTCGACATCCGGCGGAGCAACCTGCACCGCCTGACGCCGGGCAAGGAGCCGGAGCTCGTGCGGGCGAACACCGGCGAGGGCAACGGCACGACGTTCGATCTGCAGGGCCGTCTGGTCATCTGCGAGGGCGGCAACCGTCGCGTCACGCGCTGGTCCGCCGGCGGGCAGAGCGAGATCCTGATGGATCGCTTCGAGGGTAAACGCCTGAATCGCCCCAACGACGTGGTGTGCAAGTCCGACGGGAGCATCTACTTCACCGATCCGGGTCTGCGCGTCCCGCTCGCCGAGCGCGAGCTACCGTCCGCGGGCGTCTATCGCATCGCCCCGGACGGGACGACCACGCTGGTGGCGGACTGCGAGTACCCGAACGGGCTCGCCTTCTCGCCGGACGAGCGCGTGCTCTATGTGGCCAACACGCGCTGGACCCAGTACATCCACGCGCTCGAGCTGGATACCGGCGGCGGGCTCGTGCGGCGCCGCATCTTCGCCGACATGTCCTCCGACGAGACCGACGGCGTCCCCGATGGCATGAAGGTGGACGTCGAGGGCCGCGTCTTTTGCACCGGCCCGGGCGGCACCTGGGTCTTCGCGCCTGACGGCACCCGGCTCGGGATCATTCGCACGCCGGAGGTCCCGGCCAACCTCGCCTTCGGCGGTTCTGACCTCCGGACGTTGTTCTTCACCGCCCGCACCTCGGTCTACACGTTACGGATGAAGGTTCCGGGCCAGCCACACCCCTGGTATCGTGTCCGAAAGAGATAGCGAAGGAAGAGATCGAGCATGAACTTCGGCACGTTTCTGCTGATGCAATCGCCGTCGGCGCGCTCCTCGCAGGAGATCTACGCGCGCGGGATCGAGATCGCCCAGGCGGCCGAGACGCTCGGCTTCGGCAACGTATGGCTCGCCGAGCACCACTTCTCGACCTACGGTTATCTCTCGCGCCCGACCCAGCTGGCGACTTACATCGCGGCGAAGACGACGCGGCTCCGGGTGGGCACCGCCGTCATCGTGGTGCCGCTGCATCATCCGCTGGTCATCGCCGAGGAGATCGCGACGCTGGATCTCTTGTCCGGCGGGCGCCTCGACGTCGGACTCGGGCGCGGTTACCAGCCCTACGAGTTCGAGCGTTTCGGCCTCGAGCTGGAGAGCGGCCGCGCGCGCTGGGAGGAGTCGATCGACATTATCCTGAAGGCCTTCAGCGGCCAGCCCTTCAGCTACGACGGGAAGCTCTTCAAGATCCCGGAGACCACGGTGTTCCCGCAGCCGCTCCAGCAACCCCGCCCACCGATCTGGATGACGGCGCAGAGCCCGGAGTCGGTGGAGGCGGCCGTGCGCCGCGGCTTCAATGTGCTCACCGGCGGTTTCGGCGTTCCCGTCGAGCGGATGGCGGAGTTCCGCCGGCTCTTCGACCGCCTCGTCGCCGAGTTCAAGCCCCCGCATCCGCTCCGGGTCGGCGTGCAGCGGGCGGTCTACGTGGCGGAGAGCCAGGCCGACGCACGGGCGGCGGCCGAGGAGGCTCGCTGGAACATGCGCGTGACGCTCTCCCTGCGCAACCAGTACGAGCGCGTGGAGCGGGGCCGCGCCATCCCGGTGCCGGCGCCGAATGAGCCCGACACCGACGATCTGCTGGACCGCTTTCTGGTGATCGGGACGCCGGACACGTGCATCCGCCAGATCAAACGCATCGAAGAGCTCGTCGGTATCACGCACTTCAACTGCAGCTTCTGGTTCGGGGACCTCGAGCACGCGCGGGTGATGCGCTCCATGGAGCGCTTCGCCCGCGAGGTCATGCCGGCCTTTCGCTGAGATGGGGGGCCCCGATATGGCCCCCCATACGCCCAACGCGGGTGCGCTCGTGCAACCGTCTGGAACGGCCGCGGGGCGCAGGCTCGAGCGGTCGCGGGGCGCAGGGGCGCTACACGGAGCCCCAGACGTCCCGCGCGACCTCGAGCGCCAGCCCGAGCTTGCGCCGCTGGTCGTCGACGGTGATCTTGTTGCCGTGGTGGGTGCTCGAGAACCCGCACTGCGGGCTCAGGCAGAGGTTCTCCAGCGGCACGTACTTCGCCGCCGCCTCGATGCGCCGCTTGAGATCGTCCTTCTTCTCGAGCTCGGGGACTTTCGAGCTGATCAGCCCGAGCACCACCGTCTTGCCCTTCGGCACGAACCTGAGCGGCTCGAAGCCACCTGCGCGGTCCGTGTCGTACTCGAGGAAAAACGCATTCACGTTCAATCGGGTGAACACGGTCTCGGCGACCGGGTCGTAGCCGCCGCTCGCCATCCAGGTACTCTTGAAGTTACCGCGGCAGGTGTGGATGGCGACGGTGACGTCACGCGGGACGTCGCGGAGGACGGCATTGACCGCGTCCGCGTAGGTGGCCGGCAATCTGTCGGGATCGTCGCCGAGCTTCTTGACCTGCGCCCTCACCTTGGGGTCGCACATCATCGCGACCGTGGTGTCGTCGACTTGCAAGTAGGTGCAGCCGGCCTGGCACAGCGCGCGAATCTCCTCCCGGTACGCAGCGGTCAGGTCCGCCCAGAACTCGCCGAGGTCGGGGTAGGTGGCCTGGAGCGTCGGCCGGTCGCCGCGGGCGTGCAGCATGACCGGAGACGGCAGGCAGAACTTCGCCGTGCGTGTCGTGACCGACTTGAGAAAGGTGAAGTGCTCGAGCATGCTCGGCGTTGTACGCCGGATCTTGCCGGTCACCTTCATGAGCGGCGGCTGCTCGTCCGCGCCCTCGAACCTCACTCCGAAGCTCTGGGTGGACGTCTCCACGCCCTCGAAGCCGCGCAGGAAATCGATGTGCCACCAGTCCCGCCGGAACTCCCCGTCGGTGATGGACTGAAGGCCGACCGACTCCTGGAGCGCGATGGCACCGCGGATCGACTGGTCCTCCACGGCACGCAGCGCGGCGCGGTCGATCTCGCCCCGTGCTGCGCGGGCCCGCGCCTGCTGCAGCTCGGCCGGACGAAGGAGGCTACCGACATGATCGGCGCGAAACGGCGGCCTCGCTGCGCCGCCGGCTCTACCAGGCGAGGGCATAGGTCGGGCGGCGCGGATCGGCCCCCGCCGAGAGCACACCGGTCTCTGGATCACGACGGGTCACCACCGCGCCGTTGCCGCAGGCTCCGATCTCGGTGACCGTGTGGCCGAGCGCGCTCAGCTCCGCGCGGGTGCTCTCGGGAATCCCCGGCTCGACGTTGAGCTGCCCGGGCCGGTAGACGCGCGGATAGAACGAGTTGACCAGGGTCTGGGTCGAGAAGCGCGGGGCCTCCACGGCCTGCTGAGGGTTCATCCCGAAGGTCAACAAGTTCAGGACGAGCTGCAGGTCGGCCTGGGTCTGATCGTCGCCCCCCGGACAACCGACCGTCATCGTCGGCACGCCACCCTCAGAGATCAGGTAGCTCACTAGCGTGGTGCGCGGCCGCTTACCGGGGGCGAGGGCATTCGGGTGATCCTCCTCGAGGACGAACATTTCGCTGCGCGTGCTGAGCGTGCACCCGAGCTCGGGAGCGAACGCCGACTTCCTGAACACGCCACCGCTCGGCGTCAGACAGATCATGTTGCCGTCGCGATCGATGGCGGCGATGTGCGTCGTCCCGTCGGCGGCTGCCCCGGCAGCGGCAGCCCCGGAGGCCCGAACGCCCGACGTCGCGCCCACGCCTCGTGACGCGCCGTCGCGGGATCGCGGGTCGCCCGGCGGCGGCGCCTCGGGCGTTGCACGGTCCATGCGGATGAGCGCCGCCCTTCCTTGAAGATATGCGGGAGCGAGCAGCCCGGCGACCGACGCGAGCGCGTCCTCGCGGTCTCCGTAGTGCCGTTCGCGGTCCGCGAACGCAAGCTTGAGCGCCTCCGACACCACGTGGATGTACCGCGCCGAGTTGTGCTTGAGCGCGCGCAGATCGAAGGTCGCGAGCATGCCGAGGGCCTGCATGAGCACCGGTCCCTGTGTCCACGCGGACTGCCCGAGGATCTCCCGCCCCGCGAAGGTCGTCCGCAACGGCGGCTCGAGCCGTGCCCGGTATCCGGCCAGATCGGAAGCGCGCAGGAGGCCCCCCAACCGCTCGGAGAAGGCGCCGATGGTCGCGGCGATGTCGCCGCGGTAGAAGCGCGCACGCGCGGCGGCGATGCCGGCCGCTCGATGGCCGCGGCCCCCGCTGTCGGCCTCGACGAGACGGCGGAGCGTGCCGGCGAGTGCCTCCTGCACGAACAGGTCGCCGACGCCGGGCACTCGACCGCCCGGATAGAAGACCGCGGTGCCGCCGGGCGGATAGATGTCGAACTGGCTCCGGCTCTCTGGGATCGCCAGCAGGCGGTGCATGTGCTCGTACATCGGGAAGCCGCGCTCGGCGTAGTTGAGCGCTGGCGCCAGCACCTCGCTCACGGTCTTCGTGCCATGGGTTTCGAGCACGGTCAGATACGCGTCGACGGCTCCGGGAACGGTGAACGACAGATGAGCCTCCGGTCCCGGCCCGGTCGGGATGCGGTCGAGCCGGCGCCCGCGAAAGAACTCGAGGGTCGCAAGGGCCGGCGCCGTCCCCTGGCCGCTCACCGCGACGCTCTCTCGCTTCCGGGCGTCGTGGATGAGCGCCACACACTCGCCGCACAGCGTGTAGGACGCTGTCGGCTCGACCACGGCGGCGGCGAAGCCGGCGGCCACGGCGGCGTCGAACGCGTTGCCTCCCGAGAGCAGCATGCGCATGCCGGCCATCGACACCAGCGGATGGCCCGCCGAGACGACGCCCTGGGTGCCCGAGACCACGGGCCGCGTCGTCGCTCGGTCCGCGGTGTGATGCTCCAGCTCGTGGATGCGTCCGGTCGGTCTGCTCATTGGTTCACCCTCTCGGCCTCATGATACGGGCCCGCCCGGTCCGTTGTCGCGTGTCACGGCAGGAGATCGGCGACGGCGATCCGCGCGGCGGGAGCGGTGAGCGGAGACACGCTGTCGCTGGGGCCCAGCGCCTCCATCGTGCCGTAGTCCCACCGGTACGGGGCCGAAGGTGATGCTGCGGGCTCCCGGTACACCTCGAGCACGCGGTCGACCAGGTTGACGATCCAATACTCCGGACGGCCGGCACGGGCATAGAGGCTCGACTTGTGCGCGCGGTCGGAGTCAAGGCTCGTGAGCGCGACTTCCACCACGAGCACCGGATCGGCGGGATGCGCCTCGACGTAGTCGCGCAGCTCTCCGCGGACGACCGCCACGTCCGGCTCGGGCTCCGAATCGTCGTCGAGCGCAATCGGCGCCTGGGTGCGGACATCCCAGCCCTCGCCGAAGGCGCGCGCGAGTGCCCGCTCGACGAGCCTGATCGCAGTGTAGTGCGGCGAGCTTTGGGGCTCGGCCACGACCAGCAGGCCGTCGATCAGCTCGACGCGCTCGCCCGGCTCGAAGACTCCCTTGTCGACGAGCCGCTCGTACTCGACGCGCTTCCACCGTCTGACCTGGAGCTCTGGTCTGGACATGACACGTTCCCCCTCGAGGGAGTCTAGTTACGCTCTCCCGGACCGTCAATGTCGACAGATGGCGACGCCGGCGCGGCTGACCGCCAGCGTCTGACGGCCTATGGCTGGCGGTAGATCGGCCCACGCGCGGTGACGCGGGCAAGATCGGGAAGGTCTGCGGCTTCGATCCGGTGACCGCGCGGGTGGAGCGGCCCGGGATCGAGCCCAAGTCGTGTGACGACCACGGAGTGGCCGTAGTACCCGTCGTACGTGTGACGCACGAGCGCCTCAAAGAGATCGGAGTGTGACCGCTCGACCTGGCGGAGCACGCTCTCGCGATCGTCCGGGCTCAGCTGAGCGAAGCTACTGACGCCGTTAGCCCGCGCAGCCTCCTCCACTACCTGGAGCCCACGAGAGAGCAGCGACTCGAGATCGGCGGACGCCGCGGCCACCGCGAGGACGTGGTCGAGCGCGACCGCACCTGCCCCCGGGAATTTGGCGCTTGCCGGGACCAGCGTATCGAGGACGAGGATCAGGAGGTCGCGCCTCTCGGCGAGCGCCCCCCGGGTCACGCGCGCCTCCGGATGATCCCGTCGGCGATGTAGAGAGCCACGGCCTGAATCGTCGAGGTGGGGTTCACGCCAGCGCAGGTCACCATGGTGCTCCCGTCCACGATGTAGAGATTGGGCACGTCGTGACACCGCCCCTCGGCGTCGATCACCGAGGTGGCCGGATCGCGCCCCATGCGCGCCGTTCCCATGAGATGCCAGCCTCCTGCTCGCAGGAGAGGATTGAAGACGACCTCGCGAGCGCCGGCCGCTTCCAGGGCCTCGCGCGCGCGCGCGATGCCGTGATCGAGCATGCGCCGGCTGTTCTCGCTCAAGGTATACGACACGCGGGGCGCGGGGATTCCGTGGCTGTCGGCGAGCGCCGGATCGAGGTCCACGCGGTTCGCCGGCTCGGGCAGGTCCTCGCCGATGATGGCGACCGTGATCGTACGGTCGAAGCGCTCGTCGTAGGCCCGCCGGTGCGCGCGGCCCCAGGGCACGCGGTCACCGACCGATCCGCCGCAGGCCGAGGCGATCGGCGAGAGCCCGCGGGCCACCTGAAACGAGTAGCCCCGCACGAAGCCGCGCGAGAGGTCGGTCTCGTAGAACTCCTGGCCGATGATGCTGCAGCCGATCGGACCTCGGTGGCCGCCGAGCGGCCGATCGAAGAGGCCGCGCACCATCGCATAGGGATGGAACATGAGGTTCCGGCCGACCAGCCCGCTGCGATTCGCGAGCCCGTCGGGGAACCGCGCCGAACGCGAGTTCAGCAGGAGTCGTGGCGTGCCGATCCCGTTGGCGGCCAGCACCACCGCGCGCGCCTTCTGCTCGTGCACGCGCCCCTCGCGGTCGTAGTAGACCGCGCCGTCGGCGAGTCCGTCCGGACCGAGCGTGATCTCGCGCACGCGGGCGCGCGTGACGAGGCGCGCGCCTGACGCGAGCGCCTTCGGCCAGTAGGTGACGTCGGTGCTCGCCTTGGCTCCGATCGGGCAGCCCAGGTCGCAGGGACCGCAGTTGACGCACGCGCGGCGGCCGTCGTAGTCGCGCGTGAGGATAGCGCTGTCCGACGGCCACCAGTGCCAGCCCAGGCGGTCGAATCCCCGGGCAATCGTGACCCCGAGCGTGTCGAGCGGGATCGGCGGTGTCTGGCGGGGCGACTTCGGGGGATAGGCGGGATCGCCCGTAATCCCGGCCACGCCCATCATGCGGTCGTTCAGGTCGAAGAAGGGCTCGAGGGTGGCGTAGTCGATCGGCCAATCGTCGGCCACGCCGTCGAGGCTGCGGACGCGAAAGTCCGACGGGCGGAAGCGCGGGAAGTGCGCACTCCAGTGGATCGTGCTCCCGCCCACGGCGTTGTACATCAGCGGCGCGATCGGAGAAGCTGCGTCGTTGACTGGATAGTCCTGGGGTCGCCGCCGCACGTTGGGCTCGGCGCTCCAGTCGGTATTCCGGTGGAGCTCCCAGTCGGCCCGCCAGTGCGGATAGGCGCGCGGGTCGACCCAGTCACCTTGCTCCAGGCACACCACGCCGATGCCGGCGCGCGCGAGCCTCCAGGCGACGGCGGCGCCGGCGGCGCCGGCGCCGATCACGACCACGTCGATCCGATCGTCCGTGGGCGCGGCGAACGTTGCCGTCATTTGGCCCGAATCTCGCCCAGCAGGCGCTCGGCAGTTGGCTGGTGCCGCATGACCCAGTCGGCCGGGTAGCTGGGCTGTCGCTCGTCGACGACCCGCTTCAGCTCCCCACGCGCCTCGTCGTAGCGGCGTTGCTCGATGAGACAGCGGGCCAATTCGATCCGGGCGCGGGTGAAGTGCGGATCCAGCGTGAGCGCTTTCCTGAGGTAACCCTCCGCTCGGGGGACGTCGCCGCCAAACATCCCGGGCGTCTCGAGGTAGAACGAGCCGGCCAGCGCCAGGCCCGGGACATGATTGGGATCGAGCTCGAGGATCGTCTCGATCTCCCCCCGCAGGGTGGAGAGCAGGAACGCAGCGCGAAGCTTTCCCTTGGTGACCGCCCAGCGGCCGAGATTCGCGGCATACCAGAGGTGTGCTTCCGGGCTTCGCGGCGCCAGCTCGATGGCGCGCTTGGCGATGTCACGACCACGCTCGTAGCTCGCCAGCTTCGCGTCCGTCGTGCTCGCTCGGTAATCCGCCCACGCGAGGTGAGCCCAGGACAGAAGGAGCAGCGCATCCAGCGTCGGCGTTCGTGCGACCTCGCTCTCGAGGAGATCACGGGCGCGATCGAGCCGCGCCCGGTCTTCGTGAAAGGTGTTGAGGAACTTCCAGGCCTCCAGGACGGCGCCCGCCGGCGGGGTAGCGGCGCCGGCCGGAGCCGCGAGCGCGCACCCACACGCGATCGCAACGAGGACGCAGCGAAACGAGACTCCCATGGATCTGAACTCTACCAAGAATCCCCGCCGGGGGGCGATGGCGGGCGCCGCGTGGGCGTGGCGCGTCCTGAGAGTCGCGCGAGCGCTAGTGTCCCGTCCGCGAAGTTCTGTTAACGATCACGCTCCACCGGAGGCGACGGGCGGGTGCGGCAGGGGGCGACGGGATCCGTTCCCGCCTCGCCCGACGCGGCCGAGAGCGAGCGGGCCCGGTGCCCGGATCCGCTCGCTCTCGTCGTGCGCGATCGCGCGAAGGTTAGCTGGCCTTCGCTTGGGCCACCCTCAGCTCGTTCTTGACCGACTTGACGCCGGAGATGCGGTGGGCCACTTCCGACGCCTTCGCGCTCACCATGATGCTCGGCACCTCTCCGCTCAGCACGGCGACGCCGGCGTCGGTGCGCACATCGATTCGCTTCAGCTGCGGGTCCTTGGAGAAGCGGGCCTGCAGCTGCCTGGTGACCTCCTTGTCGTTGGCCGTAACGGCCTTCCGCTCTGCGGGCAGCACGACTTGGAGGTCGTTCCGCACATCCTTGACACCCTCGATCCCCTTGGCGATCTCCGCCGCGGCGGCCTTCGCCTCTTCCGAGTCGACCTTGCCGCGCAGGAAGACTTCGCCCTTGACCGTCTCGACGCGAACCTCCCGGCCCTTGACCCTCTCGTCCGCGAAGAGCGCGATCTTGGTCTTCGAAGTCAGCCAGCTGTCGCTGCCCGCGGCCTTCACGCCCTGGGCGGTTTCCTTGATCTTCTCCTCAGCCTGGTCGATCTTGCCCTGGGCAATGGCGCTCATCGGCACCGCCAGGAGCACGGCGGCCAAGAGCGCTGCGCCTGTCTTGAAGTGGTCACGCATTTTTCTGCCCTCCTCCAGATGGCTCGTTGAGCAACAACCCTGCCATCCGGGCAATCCCGAGACGTGGGCGTCGCACAAGTGCCGTCGCCGTCGACCTTGTCGGCCAGGCGTACCCGGCTTGCGCCAGCGGCAGCCGCGGCGAGGTCCGACGACCCAGGGCGTAGATCTTACTCGGTTGCCGGGTAGATCCTTCCTGGTCGGGACAAGTGGTATTCCCCTTGCTCTCCTCAGCCGCCGAATCCCCAGGGAGAAGGAGACTGCCATGCTTGAGCTCTTTACGGGTGCGCGCCTTCGGCCGGCACGGCTGGGACTCGCCTTGATGCTCGTCCCCATCGCCGGTTGCGCGCGTGTGCCGCCCCACCTCGAGCTTCCGGCGCTGGAGGTGAAGCAACCCGCGTTCGCGGCGACTCTCGGCGCCTACACCGGGACCGCCGTGGTCGGAGGCAACCGTGTGGGCATCCTCTTGAACGGCGAGGAGATCTTTCCCGCCAAGCTGGCTGCAATCCGCAAGGCGAAGAAGACGATCAACTACGCCCAGTACGTCTTCGAGGACGGTCGACCCGCGAAGGACATCGCGAGCGCGCTCGCGGAGCGCTGCCGCGCTGGCGTGAAAGTCAACGTGCTCCTCGACGCCGTGGGAACGTTCACGATGCCGGCCGAGCACCGCGATGTGATGGCCGCCGCCGGCTGCCGCGTCGAGACCTACCGGCCACTGAACCCGTTCGCCATCGACCGGGTCAATTTCAGGAATCATCGCCGCATCCTCGTCGTGGATGGACTGGTTGGTGTGACCGGCGGATCGGGAACCAGCGAGAAATGGAGCGGGGACGGTCGTCAGGAGGGGCGCTGGCGTGATACCGACGTGCGCCTCGAAGGGCCGGTCGTCGAGCAGCTGCAAGGCGCGTTCGCCGAGAACTGGCTCGAGGCGACGGGCGTGGCGCTCGGCGGCCCGGAATACTTCCCGCTTCGCCGCCTCGAGCCCAGAGGCTCGGTCGACGCGCAGGTCGTACGCAGCTCGCCGGCCGGCGGCAGCTCCGCGATGTACACGATGTTTCTCCTCGCGCTGGCGTCGGCCAAGCACTCCATCCACATCACGAACCCCTACTTCGTGCCGGATGACAAGATGATCAACACGGTGACGGGTGCCGCGCAGCGGGGCGTGCGGGTCGTCCTCATCGTTCCTGGCGCTATCGACCACAACCTGGTTCGACAGGCGAGCCGGTCGGAGTTCGGCCGCATGCTCAAGAGCGGAATCCAGATCTACGAGTATCAGCCGGCGCTCCTGCACGCGAAGACGATGGTCATCGACGGCATCTGGGCGACGGTCGGAAGCAGCAATCTGGACCACCGGTCGTTTGCCCTGAACGAGGAGCTCAACGTCGCGCTGTACAACGTGGACGTCGCCCGGCGACTCGAGCTGGTCTTCGAGCAGGACCTCGCCAAGTCCCGACGGGTGACGTACGCGGACTGGCGTCACCGCAGCCTCGCGAGCCGATTCCTCGAGCTCCTGGCGAGCCCGCTCCGCGAGCAGATGTAAGGCGACGACTCGCGCTCGCGCCTTTGGACCGTCGTCCGGCCGGCGAGCGGGGAAAGGGGTCGCGCGACCCCGCGGCACACGCTCGCCGGCCGGACCACGGTTTACGTCCGCCGCTCGGTGACGGGCGTGTAAGCTAAGACTCAGTGGTCGCGCGTAGGGGACAACGTGCGGTTTTCCTGCTCGTCTTGGCTCTGGCGGTCAACGCTGGCGAAGCGGCGCCGCAGTCTGTCCCGGCTGCGGCACTTCCAGCTGCGGCCGTCGTCACGGGGCTCACGCCGGCAGAGCGCGTCGGGAACGCCTTCCGCAACCTCGACCCCGGGTACAGGCGGGCGTCACTGTGGACGCGCTTTCACTCTCTTGCCCTGGGCGGAACCTCGCTCGTGGGCGAGCACCGAGTCGCGCCTCTCCCGCTCGCCCCGGTCGACCCGGCGGCGTTGCGCGCCGACCCGCGTAGCGCGACAGTGACGTGGATCGGCCACTCCACCGTCCTGGTCCAGCTCGACGGCGTCAGCTTCCTGACCGATCCCACCTGGGCTGACCGGACCGGACCTTTCGGTGGCCTGATCGGCGTGGTTCGCTACACGCCTCCCGGTATTCCCTTCGAGGCTCTGCCTCGGATCGATTTCGTCCTGATCTCGCACGACCACTACGACCATCTCGACGAGCCGACGGTCCGGCGGCTCGCCCGGACGTTCAATCCCCGATTCGTGGTGCCCCTCGGCCTCAAGGCTTGGCTCGGGGATCGTGGCATCGCCAACACAGTCGAGCTGAACTGGGGGGAGTCCGTGATGGTCGCGGGCTTGAGGATCGTGTGCACGCCGGCTCAGCATGGCTCCGGCCGCACGCTTGCGGACCAAGGACGCCGCCTCTGGGCATCCTGGGCCGTGCTGGGCTCCAAGCGCTTTTACTTCGCCGGAGACACGGGCTACTACCGGCACTTCAAGGACATCGGTGACGCGCTCGGGCCCTTCGACCTTGCGGCGCTGCCGATCGGCTCCTATACACCTCGCGCGCTCGCCCACCCCGTCCACATCTCGCCGGAGGAAGCGGTCCAGGCGTCGCTCGAGCTGCGGGCCGCGAAGTTCCTGGGCATCCACTGGGGCACCTTCGCGCTGGCGCGGGAGCCTTACGACGAGCCGCCCAAACGGATCGCGGCAGAAGTGAGCCGGCGCAATCTCGACGCACAGTCGGTGTGGATCCTCAAACCAGGCGCAACCGCCGCCTGGTGAACCCCCGTCGGCGCGGACGATGTTACGCGGTGGTCAGGGAAATTTTACACGGTAGCGTCCTCCCATCCTGTCCGACGACCTCCGATTTCGTAAGCCCTTAGTCCGTGGCATGGCGCTTGCCCCCTAGCTGACGGCGCGTCCGTAGGAAGCAACGACGCGCAAGGGAGGCCAAGTATGGGACGGTCGCCCGGCGACATGGCCAGCTCCGTCAGGGTCGCAGCGATCGGCGACCTCCACTGCTCGAAGGCGTCGCTCGGCGCCTTGCAAGCGCTGTTCTCCCGAATCGCGGAGAGCGCGGACGTGCTCGCGCTGTGCGGCGACCTCACCGACCGCGGCCTGCCGGACGAGGCGCGCCTCCTGGCCAAGGAGCTCCAGGCGGTGAAGGTGCCTAAGGTCGCGGTGCTGGGCAATCACGATTTCGAGTCCGACGCCGCCGGCGAGGTAACCGAGATTCTCGCTCAAGCCGACGTCAGCGTCCTCGACGGCACGACCCTCGAGGTGTTGGGGGTCGGCTTCGCCGGCGCCAAGGGATTCGCGGGGGGCTTCGGCGAACGCGCGCTGCAGGCGTGGGGCGAGGAGCCGATCAAAACGTTCGTGCGGACCGCCGTCGACGAGACGCTGAAGCTCGAGTCGGCGCTGGCGAGGCTGCGGACGCGCGGGCGCGTGGTGCTCCTCCACTACGCTCCAGTCCGCGACACCTGTGACGGGGAGCCTCTCGAGATCTACGCCTTCCTGGGGTCGAGCCGGCTCGAGGAGCCGCTCAATCGCTATGCGGCGAGCGTCGTGTTCCACGGCCACGCCCATCGCGGCCAGCCCGAGGGCAAGACCGCCGGCGGCGTGCCGGTGTACAACGTGGCGCTTCCGTTGCTACAGCGCCTCTACCCGGATCGGCCTCCGTTCCGCGTCGTCGAGATCCCGGCCCAACCGGCGGCACTCGCGCCGTCCATGGCGACGCGCCAAGGAGAGACGCCATGAGCCAGGCTGTGCTGCCCATGGAACCCGTGGCGCCCGCGACCCGCGACGCGGCCGGGTCGAGCTCGTCGACGCGCCGCTTCTACCGCAGGGTCCTCAGCGAGCTGAACGCAGCCGGCATCGACTTCCTCGTCGGCGGCGGCTACGCGCTCGAGCGCTATCTCGGCATCGGGCGGCCGGTCAAGGACCTTGATCTCTTTCTGCGGCTCGACGACGTCCAGAGCGCGCTCGATCATCTTGGCCGTCGCGTCGGCGGCGACACGGAGCTGACCTTCCCGCACTGGCTGGGCAAGATCCTGAGAAAAGGCGACCACGTCGACCTGATCTTCAACGCCGGGAACGGCGTCTGCGGTGTGGACGACGACTGGTTCCACCACGCCGTCGCGTCGCGTGTCCTCGACGTGCCCGTGTCGCTCTGTCCGGTTGAGGAGATGATCTGGTCGAAAGCCTTCGTGATGGAGCGCGAGCGCTACGACGGCGCGGACGTCGCGCACCTCCTCCACGCCTGCGCCGACACGCTGGACTGGACGCGCCTGACCCAGCGTTTCGGGAGGCATTGGCGCGTCCTGTTCGCGCACCTCACGCTCTTCGGCTTCATCTATCCGTCCGAGCGCCGACGCATCCCGGAGGGGGTGATGCGCCGGTGCCTATATCTCCTGGAGCAGGAGATGCGCAATGCTCCCTCGCGCAGGATCTGCCGGGGGACGCTGACCTCCCGCGCCCAGTACCTGGTCGACCTCGAGCTCTGGGGGTACGAGGACGCGCGGCTCGCTCCCTATGGGAGCATGACCGAAGAGGAGACCTCAATCTGGACGGCGGCCATCGATGCGGACGTCAGCCGGCCCCTCGGCGAGCGCTAAACGAAGCGGGCCATGATCTCTTCGCCGAGGATCCGCATGTAGTGATGCTGGGTCTCCATGTCGCTCGCTCGGAGACTCACCCAGATCTTCCGGGCGCCCGCCTCGGCGATCTGCTCGATGCGCTTGATCCAGTCGCTCGCGTTGCCGGCGAGCGCGAAGCGCTCCAGCGCATAGTCGGTCAGACCGAGCTCGGCCATGCGTCTGGGATTCCGGCCCTCGTGGAGCACGTGGTCGTAGAGCTCATACCCGTCGACGTACTCCTGGATCTTCGCCCTGAGCGCGTCGGGAACGTGCTTGCCGTCGAGCCCGAATCGCATGGAGTGGTTCAGGATCGACGACACCGAGGCCTTGACGCCCTGGATCGCTCGATCCCGATCGTCGTCCAGCGAGGTTCGCGTCGTGAACCAGATGTCGACGTCGGATGGATTGCGGCCTGCCTCGCGGGCGCCGGCGTGGACCCTGGCGATGGTGTCCTGGATCACGTCCGGCAGCAGTCCCGTGCCGGCGGTGACGCCATCTCCGATCCTCCCGCCCAGGTGCAGCATCTTGGGGCCCTCGGCGCAGATCGACATGGGAATCTGCTGGCGTGTCACGGTGGATGCCCAGCGGACCCGCTGCGGCCGGCCCTGATACGTCGCCTCGCCCGCGAGTAACAGATTACGCACGCACGTCACGTAGTCCTCGATGCGGGCGCGCGTGGCGACGTCGTAGCCGATGTTGAGCACGGCGCTGTCGCCGCTGGCCATGTCCATGAAGGCGCGGCCACCGGTCAGACTGTCGATGGAGGCCAGAAACGACGCCATGACCTGCGGCTCTCGCGTGAGCGGGTTCGTCGGACGCAGGCCGACACGGGCGCGCGACGAGCCCAGCGCGATCAGCGTGGCTCTGACATAGGCGTCGCCCCCGATGAAGGCGGTGTCGTGCGTCCCGACGGCTTCTGCGCCGTAATCGTCGGCCATCTTCGCGAGGTCGATGAACCGGCGCGTGTCTTTCTCCTGAAGCAGCGGTGTTCCCGGGCTCAGGCTGATCCCAAATGCAACTTTCATTCGTTGTCCTCGCGGTTGGCCACTCGCGGACCACCGCTCACGTAGACCGTCTCCCCCGCTACTGGATGACCGAGTGGGGCGTCGCCACGAGGCGCGTGACCTTGATCTGCTCCCGGTCGATCATGGTCGGAACCTTCGGGGAGATCTCGTTCTTCCAGTAGTCGCTCTGGTAGACGAGGTCGTAGAGTCGCTTGCGCTCTTGCTCGTTCTCGAACCGGCGGATCCAGACGTAGACGCTCTCGTCTTCCTCGCCGACGAAGCTGCCGAGGATCACCATCCCCATCTTGACCTGGAACGGGATGATCTCCTCCTCCATGCACCTGACCCACTTGTCACGCTGCCCCGGACGGATGTGGTACTGCCGCAGCTCGAAGAACATGCAGGCCTCCTCGGATTGGAGTCGCGCCTCGGTCGGCGGGGCCCCAGCCCCGCGACGACCTTCGGCGCGCACCACTTGGGCTCGGGCCCACGCGCAGCGACCCGGCGCCCAAAGGGTATACCACGGCCGCGACCCCCGAGAGCGTGTATGATCCTGTCCCTGTGAACGTCAACCTGATCGCGCTCTCGCCGACGACGCTTCCCGAGGCGCCGCCGCTCGAATATCTCGAGGCCGCGGCCGCGGCCGGATACAACGGCGTTGGGCTCCGCCTCGCCCGCTCTCCCCTCTTTCCGTTCCATCCGGTGGTGGGCAACGCGCTCCTGATCCGCGAGATGAAGCGCGCGCTCGCGAGCTCCGGTCTCGCCGTGCTCGACATCTTGAGCTTCTATTTGCAGCCCGCGACCGACGTCGATTCGTTCGCGGCCTCGCTGGAGCTGGGCGCCGAGCTCGGCGCGAGGTACGCGTTGGTGGCCGGTGACGATGAGAACTGGGCGCGCCTGCGCGACAACCTCGGCCGCTTCTGCGACCTCGCAGGCAGGTTCGGCGTGGCGGCCGCCGTGGAATTCGCGGTCATCCGGCCGCTGGCGACGCTGTCGCAGACGCTGCGGCTCCTCTCCGAGATCGGTCGCAAGAACGCGGTGGTCTGCCTCGACCCCCTCAATTTCGTCCGCAGCGGCGGCAGTGCCGCGCTGCTCCGGGGCCTGGACCCGAGGCTGTTTCCCTATGCGCAGATCTCGGACGGCGTGCTCGGCCCCGGCGAGGGCATGTTGCCGCTCTGGGATATCCTCGACGCCCTGCCGGCCGGACTGCCGCTGAGCGTCGAGCTCCCGATGCCGAAGACGGCTCAGCGCCCGGCTCGCGAGTGGGCCAAGGCGACGGCGGAGAGCACCCGTCGCTTCCTGGACGAGTACTATCGCGCGAAACGGCGGGAGGCTACATGAAACGCAGTGAGCACCGGATCCTGACCACCCACGTCGGCAGCCTTCCCCGCCCGCCCGCCCTCCGCGATCTGCTCGTGCGCCAGGACCGGGGCGAGGCCGTCGACGGCGGCGCCCTCGCCCGCGAGGCCGAGGCCGCCGTGCGCTACGTCATATCCAGGCAGCTCGACGCGGGCGTCGACGTCGGCAACGACGGCGAGCAGCCGCGGGTCGGATTCTCGACCTACCCGGCCAGACGGATGCGCGGCTTCGGGGGCGCGAGCAAGCGGCGCATGTCGCGAGACATGGCCGAGCACCCGGACTACATGGCGCGGCTGGCCCGCCAGCGGTCCGGCGCCGCTCGCATCAACGACGCGCCCCAGGCGGTGGCCGAGGTGGCCTATACCGACCTCGGCGAGGCCACGACCGAATGCGAGCTCTTCCAGCGCGCGACGCCCGGGGAGGGCAAGGGGTTCGCCGAGCCGTTCATGACGGCGGCCTCCCCCGGCGTCATCGCGACGATCATGCTCGACGCCTACTACGGCTCGCACGAGCGCTACATCCGCGCCCTGGCCCGCGAGATGCGCAAGGAGTACGAGCTGATCGTCGCGCGCGGGTTCGTGCTGCAGCTCGACTGCCCCGATCTCGCCATGGAGCGCGTCCGCTTCTTCCAGGACGAGCCGCTCGACCGGTTCCTCGACGCCGTCGCCCTGCACATCGACGCGATCAACGAGGCGGTGACGGCGATTCCGCGTGACCGCGTGCGCCTGCACCTCTGCTGGGGAAACTACGACGGTCCGCACACCCACGACGTCGCGCTGGAGCCGCTTCTGCCGATCATCTATCGCGCCCGGGTGGGCGCGCTCTCCTTGCCGTTCGCCAGCCCGCGGCACCAGCATGAGCTGAAGGCCTTCCGCCGCCATCCCCTCCCGGACGGGATGCTCTTTCTCCCCGGGGTCATCGATTCCACGACCAACGTCGTGGAGCATCCGGAGGTCGTCGCCGACCGCATCACCGCTGCCGTCGAGACCGTGGGCGACCGGACGCGGGTCCTGGCCAGCGTCGATTGCGGCTTCGGCACGTTCGCCGGCTCGCAGCTCGTCGAGGAGAGCATCGTGTGGACGAAGCTCCGCGCGCTCCGCGATGGAGCCGACCTGGCCACGAAGCGGCTCTGGGGTTGATCGCCGCCCGGGCCGCCCGCCTTTCAGCCGACGAATACGCCGCCCGACGGGTGCAACAGCTCGCCGGTGAAATAGGACGCGTCGTCGGAAGCTAGAAAGAGCGCCGTCGCCGCGATCTCCTCGGGCCGGCCGTAGCGCGCCATGGGCGTGACGCTCATCGCCCAGCGCGAGCGCGCCGCGTCCTCGCGCAACGCCGCCGTCATGGGCGTCTCGATGAAGCCGGGGCCGATCGCGTTGACGCGAATCCCGTGATCGGCAAGCTCTTGCGCCAAGCACTTCGTCAGCATCCAGACCCCGGCCTTGCTCACGCTGTAGGCGGCACTCGTCGAAGGCATCTTCGACATGATGGACGCGAGGTTGATGATGCTCCCCGCGCGCCGGTTCTCGGTCATCCAGCGGGCCACCGCGCGATTCGAGAACAGCACGCCGTAGAGATTGATGTCGATGACCCGTCGAAACTGCTCCATCGGGATCGTCAGCACCGTGTACGGCTGGTACGAGTCGGATCCCGGCACTCGAGGGCCCCCGACGCCCGCGGCGGCCACGAGGACGTCCACGGCTCCGAGCCCCTCGACGCACCGCCCGACCATGACGTCGTTGGCGGCCTCGTGGGTGGTGTCGACCTGAATCGGCAGCGACTTCCGTCCCGCCGCGTCGACCTGCCGTGCGCTCTCCGTGGCGGCCGCCAGATCGATGTCGGCGACGCAGATGTTCGCTCCCTCCTTCGCGAATCGCAGCGCGCAGGCCCGTCCAATGCCGCTCCCCCCGCCGGTGATCAACGCGACCTTCCCCTCGAGCCGTCCAGCCATGTCGTCGCTCCTCTCACGCATCGTCTGACGCCAGACTGCTGTCGCCGCCGCTCCTCGTCAAGTCGGTGGACGCAGCGCCGCACGTTGACATGTCCACAACATGCAGATATCGTCTTCGCATGTCCAGGATGATCCAGCTTCGCCACGTGCCCGATGACCTCCATCGAAAGCTCAAGGTGCGCGCCGCCATGGAAGGCCTGTCTCTCTCCGATTACCTCGTGCAGGAGGTCCGCCGGGTCGCCGAGCGGCCGACGCTGACCGAGCTTCGGCAGCGATTGGCTCAGCGCACGCCGGTCGCCCCTCGCGTTCCGCCGGCCAAAGCCGTCAGAGCGGAGCGGGAACGCAAGTGATCGTGGTCGACGCATCCGCGATGCTGGAGGTCCTCCTCAACACCCCGGCGGGCGCGCGCGTCGCCGATCGACTGTCCGCGGCCGGCGAGACACTCCACGCCCCCCACCTCCTCGACCTCGAGGTCGCCCAGGTGCTGCGCCGCTACGCGGCGTCGGGCGAGATAGACCCGCAGCGAGGTGCGCAGGCGCTGGAAGATCTGGCCGACCTCCCCCTCGCCCGATATCCCCATGACGTATTCCTCTCCCGGATATGGGAGCTCCGCGACAACCTGACCGCCTACGATGCGGCCTATGTCGCACTCGCCGAAGTCCTGGAGGCCCCCCTGGTGACCCGCGACGCCGCGTTGGCGTCGCCGCGCATCCATCGCGCCAGAATCGAGCTCATGTGATCCGACGGGCGCCTTGACCGCCCGCTCACTCAACCCTACGAGCTCTCCCCGGATCTTGGTGATGTGGTGACGCGACTGTCACGCCGTGACGCGGTTGACGTATGATCGGGGCTCAATGACCGATCACCCTGGTACCGACACCCCCGCAGCGCCCCGCCGCCTCCTCGTGTGCGGCTGTTGCCACCTGGGCGGATTCCCCTTCGCGGCGCGCCTGAGCCGGACAGGTCAGGAGCTCGAGCTCGCCACCCGACGCCGCCGAGATCGTACGCCGGCGTCCGCTCACGGCCGGCATTCGAGCGTGAGCCCGGCGCGCGAGGCGCCGGCCGCCACTCCGGGAGTCCGCGGGTATTCTCCGCCTCCGCCACCGGTCAGCCCGATCCGAGGGCTGATCGACTTTCACACACACGCCGCGCCCGACGTCTTCGGGCGCGCGGTGGACGACGACGAGCTGGCGTCGCAGGCGGCCGCGCGGCAGATGGAAGCGGTGGTGTTCAAGAACCACGTGGCGCTGACCGCCGACCGCGCGTGGCTGGCGCGCAAGCATGTCCCTGGAGTTAAGATCTTCGGTGGAATCGTCCTCAACGGCGCCGTCGGAGGGATCAACGCACGGGCCGTGGAGTGGATGTGGCGGATGCAGGGCGGCCACGGGCGAGTCGTGTGGTTCCCGACCTTCGATGCCGACCACCACGTCCGCCGCGCCGGCACGGCGCCCGCGGGCATTCGCGTCGTGGACGAGCGCGGCGCGGTGCTGCCGGCCACACGGGAGGTGCTGAAGGTATGCGCCACCCAGCGGCTCGTGGTGCACACCGGCCATTCCTCGGCCGAGCAGGCGCTGGCGATCATCGCCGCGGCCCGCGAGGAGGGCTGCGATCGCATCGTGGTCACCCACGCGCAGTTCGACGTGGTCGGCATGAACGAGACGCAGATGAAGGAAGCCGCGGCGATGGGAGCGAAGATGGAGCTCTGCGCGCTCGGTATCCTGGTGGGACCGGAAGCGCCGCTCGAGTGGATGCGCCACTCGAAGCGGGTGCCCCTCGCCGAGACGGCCACGCTGATCCGGAACGTGGGCGCGCAGCATTTCGTCCTCGGGACGGACCTGGGCCAGACCGGCAACCCGACCCCGGCGGACGGCCTGCAGATGTTCGTGACCGGCCTCGCGGCCGAGGGCATCAACCGCGAGCAAATCCAGACGATGGGGTGCCAAATCCCGGGCGCCCTGCTGATGGGCTAGGCGGCCCATGCCCGAAATTCTCAGGGCGCGGACCCGGACGCTGGAGATCGGCTACGAAGCTCACGGTGACGTTGACGGCGTCCCCGTCATCCTGCTGCACGGGTTCCCGGACGACGCGCGCGCGTGGGATAACGTGGCGCCATCGCTCGCCACCGCCGGGTATCGGGTGCTCGTTCCGTACCTTCGCGGCTACGGTCCGACGCGGTTTCTCGAGAGCGCGGAGCCGCGGATGGCCCAGCAGGCTGCCATCGGGCAGGACCTGCTGGACTTCATGAACGCGCTGGGCTTGCCCGCCGCTGGCCTGGCCGGCTACGACTGGGGCGGGCGGGCCGCGTGCATCGTCGCGCTCATCGCGCCCGAGCGAGTGCTGGCCCTCGTCACCATAGGCGGCTACAACGTCCAGAACACGATGACGCCACCGCCGCCGGCCTCGGCCGTGGCCGAGCGGGCGTACTGGTACCAGTGGTATTTCAATACCGAGCGCGGACGGATGGGCCTCGAACGCAACCGCCGCGAGATCTGCCGGCTCCTGTGGCAGGAGTGGTCGCCGAGCTGGCGGTTCGACGACGCGACCTTCGACCGCACGGCCGCTTCTTTCGACAATCCCGATTTCGTGCCGGTGGTGATCCACTCCTATCGCGTTCGCCACGGTAACGCGCCGAGCGATCCGCGCTTCGGCGAGATCGAGCGCCGCCTGTCGGCTCGCCCTCCGATCACTGTGCCCACCATGATTCTTCACGGGGCGGAGGACACGGTGGGGCCTCCCGGCCGCTCCGAGGGCCAGCTGTCACGATTTCCGGCGGGAACCGAACGGCGCGTCGTCCCCGGTGTGGGCCATTTCATGCCACGCGAGGATCCCGAGGCCGTGGTCGACGCACTCTTGAAGGTTCTCCACTAAGGACATCGACACATGCGCATCGAGGTCATCTGCACGGGCGACGAAGTCCTGACGGGGAAGATCGTCAACACCAACTTCAGCTACATCACGCAGAAGCTCGAGGACGTCGGTCTCTCGGTCCAGTGGGAGACGACCGTCGGCGACGATCGGGAGAATCTGCTCCTGGCGTTCAAGCTGGCGGGGCAGCGCGCCGACGCGGTCATCGTCAACGGCGGGCTCGGGCCCACGATCGACGATCTGTCCCAGGAAATCGCGGCGCAGGCGGCGGGCGTCGAGCTGGCGCTCAATGAAGAGTGGCTCACCCGGATGGAGGAGTTCTTCCGCCGGCGCAGCCGCGTCATGGCCCCCAACAACAAGAAGCAGGCCATGCTGCCGACCACCGCCGAGGTGATCGACAATCCGATCGGCACCGCGTGCGGCTTCGCACTCGACATCGGCCGTGCCCGCTTCTTCTTCACCCCCGGGGTGCCGCGCGAGCTCCGCCGCATGATCGAGGAGCAGATCATTCCGCGGCTCCTCGCGAAGAGCGGCACGCAGACGGCCATCTACCTGAAGCGATTCCACTCGTACGGGCTCGGCGAATCGCACGTGGACTCGCTGCTCACCGGCGTCGACGAGCTCGTGACCGACGGGAGCGTGAAGCTCGGCTTCCGCGCCCACTACCCGCAGCTCGAGACCAAGCTGACCGTGCGCGGCACCGACATGGACGACATCCGGGCAAAGCTCGCCCCGGTCGAGCGCGAAGTGCGCAAGCGCCTTGGCAACTTCATCATGGCTGAGGACGATCAGACCCTGGAGGGCGTCATTCTGGCGGAGCTCACGAATCGTCGGGGCTCGCTGGCGATCGTCGAGACGTTCACGGGCGGACAGATCGCCGCCCGCCTCGTGCCGCTCCCGGGCGCGGAGAAGGTCTTCCGCCGCGGCATCGGGTCCCGCGACCTCGCCGAGATCTTCGCCGGCGTCGGCCTCGAGGGTACCCCGCCGCCGGGCGAGCTGACCCGCGAGACGGCGGAAGCGGTGGCGCACGCGGCGCGGCGCCACACCGGCGCCAGCCACGCGCTGGCGGTGCTGATCGATCTGGACGACGGCCCCGACCGGATCGACTTCGGCGGCACCATCTGCCTGGCGATCGCGACCGCCGAGGGGGCCGATTCCCGGCGCAGTCGCATTCTCGGAGGACGCGAGTGGGTGCGCCTGGGTGCCTGCGAGATGGGGCTCGACTGCCTGCGCCGCCATCTCCAGGGGTTGCCGGTGTACGAGCGGATCGACTTCGAGAAGCCGTGAGACATCGACTGGAACGGCCGGGATGAAGGAGATGAAGGGATGAAACAGATACTGCTCGAGCGGTACGGCCAGCCGGAAGAGGGCCTGCGCTGCGCCGATGTGCCCGACGTCGGCGCGCCGGGCGCGGGCGAGGTGGTCTTCGACGTCCTCGCGTTCCCGATCAATCCCGCCGACATCTCGTTCTGCCGGGGCAGCTATCGGCTGAAACCGCCGTTGCCGGCGACGCCGGGGGCCGAGTGCGTCGGCCGCGTGACCGCCGTCGGCGCGGGCGTGTCGTACGTGCAACCGGGCGATCTGGTGATCAACCTGCAGCGCGAGAACTGGGCTCAGCAGCGACGCGTGAAGGCTGACGACGTCATCGCGGCGGCGCCCGGCATCGACATTCAACAGGCCGCCATGCTGCGCATCAACCCGGCGACGGCGCTGCTGCTGCTCACCGACGTCGTCGACCTGAAGCCGGGCGACTGGATCGTCCAGAACGTCGCCAACTCGGCGGTCGGCCGCCTCCTGATCCGCCTGGCCGGCCCACGCGGCGTGAAGACCATGAACGTCGTGCGGCGCGATTCGCTCTTCGGCGAGCTCAAGTCGCTCGGCGCCGACGCATGCGTCGTCGACGGCCCGGACCTTGCCGACGCGGTCAAGGCGCACACGCGCGAGGCCCCGATCCGTCTCGGACTCGACGCGGTGTCCGGCCGGGCGACGGCGCGGCTCTCGGCGTGTGTCGGCGAAGGCGGCGTCGTGTGCAATTACGGCTCGATGACCGGCGAGGACCCGGTGATGTCCCGCAACGCCCTGATCTCCGGCGGGCAGACGCTGGTCGGATTCATCCTCGGGCGCGCGCTGGGCACCCGTTCGCTCGAGCAGGTCCGCGCGATCTACGCCGACCTCGGCCAGCAGGTCACGAAGGGCGTCCTGTCCGCACCCGTCGAGACGGTCTATCCCATCGAGGACATCAAGGAAGCGGTGGCGCACGCGCAGCGCGGCGAGCGCAGCGGGAAGATCCTGGTGGCGCCGAACGGGCCGGTGTAACCGAACGGAGGACATCATGGCGAGCTTCACCCTGAGGGTCAACGGTGAGGCCAGGACGGTGTCGGTCGAGCCGGACACGCCGCTCCTGTACATCCTGAGGAACGATCTCGAGCTGAACGGTCCGAAGTTCGGCTGCGGGCTGGCCCAATGCGGCGCCTGCACCGTGCTGGTCGACGGCAAGCCCGTGCGCTCGTGCATGGCGCCGGTGTCGGCGGTGGCGAAAGGTCGCATTACCACCATCGAAGGTCTGGGCACCGTCGACCGACTCCATCCGCTCCAGCGCGCCTTCATCGCAGAGCAGGCGTGCCAGTGCGGGTTCTGCGGCAACGGCATGGTCATGTCGGCCAAGGCGTTGCTCGATCGCACGCCACGGCCGAACGACCGCCAGATCAAACAGGCGCTGAACGGTCATTTGTGCCGGTGCGCCTCGCACAATCGCATCGTCCGCGCCGTGCACCGCGCGGCCGAGGAATTGCGAGCCGCAGGCCGTCGCGGAGCTGGGGCCCCGCCGGCCGAGGCGAGCCTATCGAACACGGAGATGCGGTCATGAGCGCGACGTCGTCTGGCAACGTCTCCCGCCGGGCCTTCCTCAAGGCGAGCAGCGGGCTCGTGATCGGCTTCGCGCTCGCGCCGCGACTCGCCGTCGGGCAGGACCGACCCGCCCCGCTGCCGGGCAGCCTCAACGCGAATCGCATGCTCGACGCCTGGCTGCGCATCGACCCGAACGGGACCGTGACGATCTTCACCGGCAAGATCGAGCTGGGACAGGGCATCGGCACCGCCCTGTCGCAGATCGCCGCGGACGAGCTGGACGTGGACCTCAAGCGCGTCGAGGTCGTCAGCGGCGACACCGCGCGAACTCCAGACGAGGGTCAGACCGCCGGCAGCCTCTCGGTCGAGCACAGCGGCACGGCGCTTCGCTTCGCGTGCGCCGAAGCGCGCGACATCCTGGTTTCGGCCGCGGCGGTGAAGCTCGGTGCGCCGGCGGCCGAGTTGAAAGTGAGCGACGGCGCCGTCTCCGCGCCGAGCGGCACGAGCGTGACGTACTGGGACCTCGCGCGTGATACGGATCTCAAGCGCGAGGCCACCGCGAAGGTGAAGCCCAAGCCGCCCAGCGAGCACCGGTGGGTCGGCAAGAGCATTGCCCGCCGCGACATCCCGAAGAAGTTCACCGGCGGCGCCGCCTACGTACAAGACGTGCGCCTGCCGAACATGGTGTTCGGCCGCGTGGTGCGTCCGCCCTCACCGGGCGCGCAGCTTCTGTCGGTCGACGAGGCGGCGATACGCCGGTTGCCGGGAGTCGTCGCGGTCGTTCGGGACGGGAGCTTCCTGGCCATCGCCGCGGAGCGCGAAGAGCAGGCCATCCGGGCCCGCGAGGCGCTCGCGCGGAGCGCACGCTGGGGAGAGACCGAGTCGTTGCCGCCGACGGGCGACGCGCTGTACCGGCACATGATGAGCTCGACGGTGCCGGGCGAGACGGTGGTGGAAAAGACGTCTCCGGTCGTCGCGGCGCCGGTGAAGACACTGGAGGCCCTGTACACGCGACCCTACCAGTGCCACGGCTCGATCGGGCCGTCGTGCGCGGTCGCCCAGTGGCAGGACGGCAAGCTCGCCGTCTGGACCCACAGCCAGGGTGTGTTCCCGCTGCGCGCGGAGCTCGGCAAGGCGTTCGGCATCCCGCCAAGGGACATTCGCTGCATTCACGCCGAGGGCGCCGGGTGCTACGGCCACAATGGCGCGGACGACGTGGCGCTCGACGCGGCGCTGCTGGCCCGGGCGACGAGCGGCCGCCCGGTGAAGCTCCAGTGGATGCGTGACGACGAGTTCATGTGGGAGCCGTACGGCTCGGCCATGGTGATGAAGCTGTCGGGCGGTATCGACGCCCAGGGCAACATCGTCACCTGGTCCCACGAGCTCTGGAGCCACCCCCACAGCACCCGGCCCGGCGCCTCCGCCGGCGTGAACCTGCTCGCGGCCCGGCATCTGGCCCAGGCGCTTTCGCCGGGGCTCCCGGCGGACGTCGCGCAGCCGGCGGGTGGTGCGGCCCGCAACGCGATCCCGCTGTACGACTTTCCCATTGTGAAAGTGGTCAAGCACTACATCGCCGAAGCGCCGCTGCGCACCTCCGCGCTACGGACGCTCGGCGGCTACGCGAACGTGTTCGCGCTCGAGTCCTTCGTCGACGAGCTCGCGGCCGCCGCGGGCGCCGACCCGGTCGACTTTCGTCTCCGCCACCTGAAGGACCCACGCGCCCGTGGTGTGATCGACGCGGCGGCGCAGCGGGCGGGCTGGCGGCCGAGTGCCCGCGGCGACGATACGCGCGGTCGAGGATTCGCGTTCGCCAGGTACAAGAACCTCGCCTGCTACTGCGCGATGGCGGCGGACGTCGAGGTCGACCGCAAGACCGGCCGGGTCAGCGTCACGCGTGTCGTCGCGGCGGTGGATGCGGGCCAGATCGTCAATCCGGACGGCGTGATCAACCAGATCGAAGGTGGCATCATCCAGTCCACGAGCTGGACACTGATGGAATCGGTGCGCTTCGATCGCACGCGGGTGATCACGCGATCGTGGGCCGACTATCCGATCGTTCGCTTCACCGACGTGCCGGAGGTCGAGGTCGTGGTCCTCAATCAGCCCGCCGAGCGCTTTCTCGGCGTCGGCGAGGGCTCGCAAGGCCCCACGGCGGCCGCCATCGCGAACGCGATCGCGAACGCGACCGGCAAGCGGCTGCGCGCGCTACCGTTCACGGCTGAACGAGTGAAGCAGGCCATGGCGTAAGCGCCATGGAGATCAGCGGGACCCAGTTCGTGCCCGGCCTTGCGGCAGTTGGGCTAGTCGTCGTCCTGGGGGCCCCGGGAGATCTGGCCGCGAATCTCGCCGCCGGGCGAGGCGGCTGAATGCACGTTCGCGTAGGCCCTGCCGTTACGGACGGCGGTGAGCACTGCCGATAACTCGCCAGCGGAGACACCTTGCGTTGTCTGGGCCTGGACGTCCGCAGTGGTCCGTGTCCCAGTTAGCGTCCCCGGGGACGGTGGACAGGGCGGCGGGGCAGGAACGCCGGCCGGTGGAGTCAAATTTGTGCACAGGAAGACCACGATGCCCCCATTGACGTTCCGCTGGCCGACGTGGACGTGAGCCTGCTGGATCGCCCCTCCCTCGATGCCCTCATAGCTGAGCACGAAGTCGAAGCTGCCATCGCCGGGCGCGATGTCCATCTTGAAGTGGCCTGACCCCTCGGTGACGACAACTGGCACCTCTTGGAACCCGACCAACTTGGCGTGGTGTGGCTCGGCCAGCGCGGGAGTATTGAGCACGGCGAGCGAAAGCATTGCTGCGAGAACGTACGCGATTTTCAGCTGGTTCATCGGGTTCCTCCTTCAGCCTCGACGTTTGATGGAAACCTTTGCCCCAAAACGGTACACTCCAACGCCGTCGAGTCAACGCCTGAACTGTCCGCGGGGTTCCCGGAGGTTTGTCGTGGTGCCTCCGACCTTGGTCCAGGTCACCCGGCACCGAAGGCCGGCGCCGTGTATCATCCTGCCTTTTGTGATCGGTCAGTCGCCTCGCCGGAAGGAAGACGAGCGCCTCATCACCGGGCGGGGCCGTTTCATCGACGACATCGTCCCTCCCGGCCTGCTTCATCTCGCTCTGGTGCGCTCGACCCACGCTCGGGCGCGGATCGTCGAGGTCGACGCCGCGGCGGCCCGCGCGCTTCCCGACGTCGAGGTCTTTCTTGCCGGGGACCTTCCCGAGCTGGCCGAGCCGCTGCCGGCGGCGCGCGCGGATCCGACGAACCCCTACGTACGCCTGGACACGCCACGCCCGCAGCACCCGCTCGCCGTCGGTGAAACGCGCTACGTCGGCGAGCCGATCGCCGCGGTCGTTGCGCCCGACCCGTATCAGGCGGCCGATGCAGCCGAGATGGTTAGAATCGAGTACGATCCGCTCCCCGCCGTGGTCGACGCCGAGGCCGCGATGACCGCGGAGTCCCCGGCGGTGCACGAGGGCGCGAGCAATGTCGTTGGCCAGGTCAGCAAGGTCATCGGCGACGTCGACCGTGCGTTCGCCCAGGCCGACGTGATCGTCGATGATCATCCCGCGCACGGGCGCGTGTCGTCGATGGCGATCGAGACGCGCGGCCTCTGCGCCGATTTCGATCCCGCCACGCGGAGCATGACCGTCTGGGCGCCACACCAGGGGCCGTTCAACCTGCGAGCAGCGGTCGCCGCGCGGCTCGGGCTGCCCACCGAGAGCGTGCGCGTCATCGCGCCGGATACCGGCGGCGGGTTCGGCCCGAAGGAAGGCGTCTATCCGGAGGACCTGCTCGTTCCCCTCCTCGCGTATCGCCTCGGCCGGCCCGTCAAGTGGATCCAGACGCGCACCGAATTCATGTCGAGCACTCACCAGGCGCGTGAGCAGGCACATCACGCCCGGCTTGCGGCGACGCGCGACGGGCGCATCCTCGGTCTCGACGTGCGCATCGTGAAGGACGTCGGTGCCTATCATTACTTCTCGGTGCACGAGCCGACGAACACGATCAATCACCTGCCTTCCCAGTACAAAGTGCCGGTCTTCCGCGCGGAGGGTTTCTCGGTGGTCACCAACAAGGCGCCGAGCGCGCCCTATCGCGGCGCCGGCCGTCCCGAGGCGGTCCTCGTCATCGAGCGACTGCTCGACCGGCTCGCAGCCAAGCTCGGCCTCGATCCCGCCGAGGTCCGGGCGAAGAATCTCATCGCGCCGGAGGAGATGCCGTATCGTCCGGGCCTCGTGTACCGCGACGGCGTTCCCGTGACCTACGACGGCGGCGACTATCCCCTCGAGCTCCGGCGCGCGCTCGACCTGCTCGACTACACCGGCTGGCGAAAGCGACAGGCGGATCTGCGCACGGAGGGCCGGCGCGTCGGCCTCGGCATCGCGGCCTACCTCGAGGCGAGCGGCAGCGTCCGTCCCGGCGAATGGGCCACGGTGAAGGTCGACGAGCGCGGCCATGTCGAGGTGCTCATCGGCGTCTCGGGCTCCGGCCAGGGACACGAGACGGTGTTCGCCCAGGTGTGTGCCGACTACCTCGGTGCGGCCTTCGACGACATCCGCGTCCGCGGCGGCGACACCACGCTGGTGCCCTACGGCTACGGAACCGGGGCCAGCCGCGTGGCCGTCAACACCGGAAACGCGGTGGCCGATGCCGCGACCGCCGTGAAGGTCAAGGCGTGTCGGGTCGCCGCGGGCCTCCTGGAGTGCGCGCCGGCCGACGTGCGCATCGAGGATGGCCGCGCGTTCGTGGTCGGGGCGCCGGCACGCGTGATTTCGCTGAGCCAGCTCGCCAGGGTGGCGCTGCGCGACCGAAGCCTGGTCGAGCTCGGCGGTCCGGGGCTCTGGGCCACGAAGTTCTACTCGCCGCCGACCGTGACGTGGTCGAGCGGCGTCCACGCGGCGGTGGTGGAGGTCGACGCGGAGACGGGACGGGTCAGCGTCGTCCGCTACGTCATCGTGCACGACTGCGGCCGGCAGCTCCATCCCGTGATCGTCGACGGCCAGATCGTGGGCGGCTTCGCCCAGGGCCTGGGCGTCGCGCTCGGCGAGCACGTCGTGTACGGCGGCGACGGCCAGCTTCTCACCAGCACGCTGATGGACTATCCCGTGCCCCGAGCGGACGACATACCGCCACTCGTCATGGAACATCTTCACTTCGCGACCGATCACAATCCGCTCGGCGTCCGCGGGGTCGGCGAGGGCGCCACGGTGCCGCCCACGGCGGTGATCGCCAACGCGGTTGCTGACGCCTTCGAGGGACGACTCGACATCAGGAGCCCGGTCTGCACGCCGGAACGGGTGTACGCAATGCTGTGCGAGGTGGGACTCACGCCGCAGTGAACGCCCAGAAGGAGGAACTCATGGCACGGCTGGCACCGATCACCAACAAGGACCAGGTTGCTCCCAAGGACCAGGCGATCGTCGACTCGATCGTCGCGAGCCGGGGCGCGCTCCAGGGTCCTTTCACGATGTTCCTGCATTGCCCGGAGCTGGCCGGCCGCCTGGCGCATCTCGGCGCCTTCGTCCGGTTCGAGGGCTCGCTCGACATGCGCGTGCGCGTCCTCGCCGCCATGACCGTGGCGCGCGAGCTGGAGGCGGTCTATGTCTGGGGCGCGCAGACCGGCGGCGCTCGCAGACTGGGAGTGCCGGAGTCCACCATCACGGCCATTCGCGAGAACCACAGCCGCGGCATTCCGGCTGAGGACGCGCAGATCGTCGAGTTCACGCGACAGCTCATGCGCAAGCACCGGGTCGACGACGCGACGATGAAAACGCTCATCGGGCGGTTCGGCAACGACGGGCCTCATCGGGCGGTTCGGCAACGACGGGCTGATCCAGCTCACGGGCGCGATCGGCTACTACGGCATGCTGTCGATGACGGTCAATGCCTGCGAGCTGGAGGCGGCGTCGGGCGCCGAGGTGCTAAAGGTCTAGCGCGGCAGCTCGATCTTCCGCGTCACCGACTTCGAGGTGCCGAAGGTCGAAGGCGGACCTCCCGGGCGTAGGTGTCGAGCCCCTCGTCACGACGCCGCCGACCGAATGCTGCTTGGCGAGGAGCTCGACCACACGCTCCTGAAGCTGGAGCGAGTTCGGCTTGCTGTTGTTGAGGATGCCCAGCGTGACGCCGTCGAGGGACCGGAGCCGCGGCGCGACTCCGGGGCTGTAGAATAGCGCAGACCAACGCCGGGGGAGGATCCATGAGGCCATACGAGGGGATCAAGATCATCGACATCACGCACGTGCTGGCGGGGCCGTTCGCGGCCTATCAGCTGGGGTTGCTCGGCGCCGACGTCATCAAGGTCGAGCACCCGAAGGACTACGATCAGAGCCGCGATTCGGGCGGCGACCGCGCCCTGAACCGCCAGCAGATGGGGACGGGCTACCTCACCCAGGCCTCGAACAAGCGCGCGATCACGCTCAATCTCAAGCACGAGAAGGGGCGCGAGATCTTGAAGAGGCTCGTCAAGGACGCCGACGTGCTGGTAGAGAACTGGCGGTCCGGCGCCTTCCCCGCCATGGGCCTGGGCTGGGACGATCTGCGCCCGCTCAACCCGCGCCTGATCTACTGCTCGATGACGGCGTTCGGGCAGGAAGGTCCGCGTGGGGA